>OBLV0100000018.1_pt1 | contig 133602 bp, 129 predicted proteins | sample 1520071 | NCBI WGS metagenome assembly OBLV01 (sample SAMEA3888446, study PRJEB22518) | metagenome | reverse complement strand
AAGAGCGCGAGTCTGCCCCGTGAGGGCGGCAAGGTCGACCATAATTCTCAGTTATTCGCCGGCGCGAGAAGGGCTCGAAGAATCATAGCTGCACCCCGTGACGTGCCTAATTTTGCTGTAGGTAGTTAGCTTACCTTGCGGCTCCGGACGAATGAGCTCGCGAAGCATTCTCTACAGTGATATTGACGCTTGAGGTCTGAGCATCAGCTCGCTCCTCGCGAACTTCAGCCTTCGCGGCGGCATTCGTGCAAGAATATGGGATCAAACGAAGAGGTACCGCCGCCGCAGGTCCTCGTCGTCGCGGACTTGGTCGGGGGTGCCTTCGAACTTGATCTCGCCTTGGTCGATGATGTAGCAGCGGTCGGCGACGGCGAGGGCGCTGTAGAGGTTCTGCTCGACGAGCAGGGTCGTGATGCCGGCGGACTTGATCTCGCGGATCACGTTCTCGACTTCGCGGACGACGAGCGGGGCGAGACCTTCGGTGGGCTCGTCGAGCAGCAGCACCTTGACGTCTTGGACGAGCGCGCGGGCGATCGCGAGCATCTGCTTCTCACCGCCGCTGATCTCGTCACCCTTGTGGGTGAGTCGCTCGCGCAGGCGCGGGAACTTCTCGTAGACGTGGTCGAGCGTCCAGCCCGGTTTGCGCGCGGTGACTTGGGCGAGCCGCAGGTTCTCGGCGACGGTCAGGTTGGTGAAGATGCGGCGCTCTTCAGGGACCAGCGAGACGCCCTTGCGCGCGATCGCCATCATCTCGCAGCCGACGAGCTCCTCGCCGTCGAGCGTGATGCTGCCGGTGCGGGGTCGCTGCCAGCCGACGATGCTCTTAAGCGTCGTCGTCTTGCCGACGCCGTTGCGACCGAGCAACGCGACGGTCTCGCCGGCGCCGATCCGCAACGAGACGTCCTTGAGCACGTGGCTGTCGCCGTAGTACGTGTTGATCCTCTCGACGCCAAGCCGTGTCTGCGCCGTGACGGCCGGTGTGCTCATCCGGCCAGCTCCGCTTCGGAGTGGCCGCCGAGGTAGGCTTCCTGCACGCGCGGGTTGGCTTGGATCTCGGCCGGCGTCCCGGTTGCGAGCACCGTTCCTTGGTGCAGCACGGTGATCGAGTCGGAGATCCCCATCACCATCTCCATGTCGTGCTCGATCACCAGCACGGTCATCTCCATCGACAGGCGCCGGATCAGGGTTTCCGTCTTGCGCGCCTCGTCCTTCGACATCCCGGCGACCGGCTCGTCGAGCAGCAGCACCTGCGGCTGGGTCGCCAGCGCGATCGCGATGTCGAGCCGCTTCTTGTCGCCGTGCGAGAGGTCGCCGGCGCGCGTGTCGGCGACGCCGATGAGCTCGAGCCGGTCCATCGCGCGCTCGGCGACGGCGTCGACGTCGACCAGCCGCGTCGAGCGCCGGAAGACTTGCAGCGCGAACGGGCCTTGTACGTTCGCGAGCGCGGCCAGCCGGCAGTTCTGCACCACCGTTTGATCTGGGTAGATGCTGGCGGTTTGGAACGCCTTGGCGATACCCAGGTGGACCCTTCGCGTCCCGCTCGACCGGCTGACGTCGCGCCCCTTGTAGTTGATCGTCCCCGAGGTCGGCGCGATCGTTCCCGACAGTAGGTTGAAGAAGGTCGTCTTGCCGGCGCCGTTCGGGCCGATCACCGCCCGCAGCTCGCCGGGATCGACCTTGAAATCGACGTTGGTCACGGCGGCAAAGTGGCCGAACAGTTTGCCGACCTTGAACGTCTCGACGATGCTCATCGGGCCGCTGCGGTGGCCTTCGGCGGCCGGCTTGAGCAGCGGGTCGGGCTCTTCGGGTGAGAGCCGTAACGAGCGCGCGAACAGCCCGCGCGGACGCTGCTCCTGCTTGAGGACTGTCCCGATCACGCCGCGCCGCAAGAAGATGATCATCCCGACGAAGATCAGCCCTTCGATCAATCGCCAGGCGTCGGTCTTGGCCGACAGCACGTTCTCGAGCCACATGATCAGTGCGGTTCCGGCGACCGGCCCGAAGATCGTCTGCACGCCGCCGACGATCGTGTAGACCACGAACGAGCCGCTGCGGTCGATGCTCAGCGAGTCGATCGGGACGCTGCCGTCGAACAGCGCGCGCATCGCGCCGGCCAGGCCTGTGAGGCCGCCCGAGATCGCGAACGCGGCGAGCCGATAAGCCGGCGCGCTGAAGCCGATCAGCACGCTGCGCTGCTCGTTCTCCCGGATCGCGTCGAGCACTTCGCCGAACTGCGACCGGATGAGCGTCCGGAACAGCACGAGCACGACGAGCAGTACGAGCCCGGCGAACACGTACCACAGCGTCAAGTCGCCGACGTTGCCGAAGAACCCCAAGTCCAGCGACGGTAGGTGCGTCGTCAAGTCGACGTTGACGGTGCCGAGCGGCAGGATCGCGTTCGGGAGCGCCTGCAGCCCGTCGTCACCGTTGGTCCAGTCCTTGGCCTGCTCGACGATGAAGTAGACCATTTGCGCAAATGCCAGCGTAAGCAGCGCGAAGTAGATGCCGTAGAGGCGGACGGTGAGCGCGCCGATCGCCATCGCCAGGGCGGTCGTCACCAGCGTCGCGACCAGCAGCGCCAGCCAGACATTCGCATGCGTCGGCATCGTGCGCAACACCAGGATCGCTGCGATGTAGCCGCCGCCGCCGTAGAACATCGCGTGACCGTACGACAGAATTCCGGTGTACCCGAGCAGCAGGTTGAAGCCGATCGAGGCGACGCTCACGATCGCGATTTGGGTCGCGAGGGTCGAGTAGCCGCCCAGCGGATGGAGCACGAGCGGGAACACGACGATCCCGATCGCGGTGAGCACGACGAAGCGGACGTCGTTGAACAGGAGGCTGCCGCGCGTGCGTCCGGGCGGCGACGAGGCGGCTGACGCGCTCACTGCTTGATGACCTCGCTCTCGCCGAGCAAGCCCTGCGGTCGCAGCAGCAGCACGAGCGCCATGCAGACGTAGATCACGACCTGCGAAGCCGGCGGGTATGCCAGGTTGGTGAGGCTCTGCAGCTCGCCGATCAGGAGACCGCCAAGCACCGCCCCCCAGAAGCTGCCCAGACCGCCGACGACGACGACCACGAACGACGGGACGAGGAAGAAGAAGCCGGTGCCGGGGTCGATGGAGTAGATCGGCGTCGCCGCGGCGCCCACGAGCCCCGCGATCGCGCCGCCAAGCGCGAACACGATCGTCGACGCGCGCCGGATGTTTCCGCCGAGCAGCTGGACCATGATCCGGTCGCGGATCCCTGCGCGCACGATGAGCCCGTAGTTCGTGCGTTCGATGAACAGCCACACCAGCACCAGCATCACGATCACGCCGCCGGCGAACAGGAGACGATAGGCGGGGTACTCGATCGGCCCCAGCGTCACCGAACCCTGCAACGCGGCCGGCATCGTGTACTGCTGCGTGGTCGAGCCGAAGATCAGCCGCAGCGTCTCTTCGACGACCAGCGCGATCCCGAAGGTCACCAGCAGCTGCGAGGTCGGTTCCTTGTCGTAGAACGACCGCAGCACGAGCCGGTCGAGCAGGACCGCGAACAGCGCGACCGCCACCGGTGCCGCGACGAACGCCCAGCCCAGGCCGACGTGCTGTGCGACGACCAATCCGACGTAGGCCCCGATCGCGTAGAACGCACCGTGCGCGAAGTTCACCAGCCGCAGCGTTCCGAAGATGATCGTGAGGCCGACTGCGATCGCGATGTAGATCAGGCCGAGGACGAGGCCGCCCAACATGGCCTGGAGGACCGCTGCTACTTGTGGTGCCACATGAATCCTCGGAGACGGGTGAGGCGGATAACGAAAGCGGACCCGCGCTCAGGGGCGCGGGCCCGCCTTCGATGCGAGTGGCGTCGGACCTACGCCGATTCCATCTTGCAGGTCAGGTCCGAAAGCGGCTCGAGGACGCTCGGCCCTTCGTGCACCTCGAGCACGTGCGCGTACTCGAATCCGTTGGTGCCGCGCTGCGCCTCGGGCAGTCCTTCGACGACCAGGCACGAGTTCACGCCTTGGTGGTCTTCCTTGCGGTACCACTCCATCTCTTTGGTGAACTGGAACTTGGTGTTCTCGAGAACGTTGATCACCTTGGCCGGGTCGGTCGAGCCGGCTTTCTCGACCGCCATCTTGTAGATGTAGATGTCGGCATACGCGCACTCAGCGCCGTTCGACGGTGGGAATCCGTACCGCTTGGTGAACGCGTCGACGAACCGCTTGGCGCCCGGATACTTCTCGGCGTGGTACTTCCAGTAGAACGGCGCCGTCGAGACGACGTTGTCAAAGTTGGCCTTGGTACCCTTGGCCATGTACTCGTCGACCAGTGGAACGAGAATCTTGCTCGACTTCGTCAAGCCGAACTGCGACGCCTGATTCAGGCAGGTCACCATGTCGGCGCCGAACTCGATGAGCACGAGCACGTCGGGCTTCGCGGCCTGCGCCTGCTGGAGCATCGGCGAGAAGTCTTTCGTACCGGGGAACGGCGTCAGGACGTTCTTGATCGTCTTGCCGCCCTTGCCCTCGATGACATGCGTGATGTTGTCGTAGTTCGAGTGGCCCCACGCGTAGTCGGCGGTGATGTAGAACCACTTGCCGGTGCCGTACTTGGTGACCATGCTGCGCGTCAGCGCCTGCGCGCTCATGTAGGCGTCGTTGTAACGGCGGAACGTGTGCTTGTGACAGTTCTGGTTCGTCGTCTCGTCGCCGTGCGTCAGCGTCGCCATGAAGATCACGTTCTTCTGCTGGCACAGGCCCGAGACGGCGACGGCCGTACCGGTCGACGAGCCGCCGGTGATCATGACCGCGCCGTCGCGGTCGATCATGCGCTGCGCGTTCTCGGTCGCGACGCCGGGTTTCGTCTGGTCGTCGCCTTCCGACGTCTTGACCTGCATCCCCATGATGCCGCCCTTGGCGTTGATCTCGTCGATTGCCAGGTGGTAGGCGCGAAGCTGGTCGTTGCCTTGATCGGAATACGGACCGGAGAGCGGAACGTCGAGACCGATCGTGATGTCTTTCGTCGGCGCGGCGATGACGTATCGCCCTCCGCCAAACGCGAGCGCGACCGTTCCCGCGGTTCCTGCGACGAATTGCCCGCGCGAAAGAGTCTTTTTCACGGGAAGCTCCTCATAAGAATGCGGCTGTTTTGCTGGACGGTCGGTTTCAGGCAGTCTCGCGCAAGTTCCCTGCAAATCGCGCACCGAGGCTTGACAGCCGGTTGTGGGGGGCGTATCGTCGCAGAGCTGTGTTCGAATATCTCGAACGAGATTTCACATACTGAAATGGCGGAGCTGCTGGGAACCGTCCGCAAGGCGATGCGCGTGCTCGATCATCTGGCTGAACGCGAAGAGCCGGTCGCGATCAAGCAGCTGGCGGCGGACCTCGGCCTCAACATCTCGAGCGCCTACCACCTCGTCAACACGCTGGCGGCCGACGGCTACGTCTCGCGCGACGAGCGGACCGGGTCGATCGGCCTGGGCGCGAAGACGGCGCGCCTCGGCGATGCGTACACCCGCTGCTGGCCGGTCGAGCCCGAGCTGCGCGCGCTCGTCGCCGATCTCGGCGGGCGGACCGGCGAGAACGCCTACCTCGCGATGGTTCACCACCGCGACGTGGTGATCACCGACATCGTCGAGTCGCGCCAGCAGGTGCGCGTCCACGCGCTCCACCGCGGCTACTCGGCCGATCTGCACGCACGCGCCCTGGGCAAGGCGGTCCTGGCTTACTTCGAGCCGGCCGCCGTCCGCGAGCACTTCGCCGCGCACCCGCCCCGCCGCATCACCGCGCGCACGCTGGTCACCATGACCGCGATCGAGAGCGACCTTGAACGCATCCGCCGGCGCGGCTACGGCGAGGACCTCGAAGAGTTCTGCGAGGGCGTGTGCTGCTTGGGTGCGCCCTTCTTCGCGCGCGACGGCCGGCCGGCGGGCTCGGTCTCGATCTCGGTCCCTTCGTTCCGCTACCGCTCGGTGCGCGGCGCCGTGCGCGACGCCGTCGTCGCGACGGCTCGGGCCGCGACCGCCGCCCTCGACACCGCCCACCGGAGAGTCTCGCTTGGCTAAGACCTTCACCGCCGCCGTCGACGGCGCGCGCCGAGACCTCGGCGTCGCGCTGCTGCGCACGATGATCCGTATCCGCGTGCTCGAGGAGGGGATCGAAAAGCACTTCATGGCCGGCGACATCCCTGGCTTCGCGCACCTGTCGATCGGACAGGAAGCGGTCGCGGCCGGCACCTGCGCCAGCCTGCGCACCGACGACGCGATCGCCTCGACGCACCGCGGCCACGGCCACACGCTGGCGAAAGGCACGTCGATGCGCGGGATGGTCGCCGAGCTGTTCGCGCGCTCGACCGGAATCTGCAAGGGCAAGGGCGGGTCGATGCACATCGCCGACTTCTCGGTCGGCATGCTGGGCGCCAACGGCGTCGTCGCCGGCGGCTTCGGCCTCGTCGCCGGCGCCGCGCTGAGCGCGCAGCAACGGAAGACCGACCAGGTTGCGGTCTGCTTCTTCGGCGACGGCGCGACCAACCGCGGACCGTTCCACGAGAACCTCAACCTGTGCGCAGTCTGGAACCTGCCCGCGATCTTCGTGCTCGAGAACAACCGCTACGCGTCGACCACCTCGACGGCCGAGACGATGAAGATCGGCGACGTCGCGGAGCGCGCGGCCGGCTATGGGATACCGGCGGCGATCGTCGACGGGTTCGACGCGTTCGCGGTCTACGACGCGATCGGCGCGGCGATCGAGCGCGCTCGCTCGGGCGGCGGCCCGACCTTCGTCGAGTGCAAGACCTACCGCGCCCGCGGCCACTACATCGGCGACCCCGAACGCTACCGCGAGAAGCGCGAGATCGAAGACGTGATGAACGCCGACGATCCGATCGTGCGGATGCAGGCGCGGCTCGGCGACGCGCTCGACGCGGCCGAGTTCGAGGCGCTTTGGACGCAGGCGCGGGCCGAATTCGCCGACGCCGTCGAGTTCGCGCGCAGCTCGCCGTCGCCCGCGCGCGAGGAGGCGTTCTTCGGCGCGTTCTCGGGCGACCGCACCACCGGCGACCCGGTCAACACGATCGAGTCGCGCGAGCGCGATCTCTTCATGCCGTTCGCACCCGACGTCGGTCACGGCTCCCAGGGCGGAGCGCATTAGCATGTCACGCACGATCACGTTCAGCGAGGCGACGCTCGAGGCGATGCAGGAGGAGATGCGTCGCGATCCGACCGTGTTCTTGATGGGCGAGGACATCGCCAAGCAAGGCGGGATCTTCGGTCAGTTCAAAGGCCTGCCGCAGGAGTTCGGCTTCGACCGCGTGCGCGACACGCCGATCTCGGAGGCGGCGCTGGTCGGCGCGGGTGTCGGCGCGGCGCTGACGGGCTGCCGGCCGGTGGTCGACATGCACTTCGCCGACTTCATCACCTGCGCGATGGACGAGGTGGTGAACCAAGCGGCCAAACTGCGCTACATGTTCGGCGAGCAGTGTACGGTCCCGATGACGCTGCGCGCGCCCGACGGGATCACCAAGTCGGCCGGCTCGCAGCACTCGCAGGCGCTCGAAGGCTGGTTCGTCCATACGCCGGGGCTCGAGGTCGTGATCCCGGCCGACGCCGAGGACGCGAAGGGTCTGCTCAAGGCCGCCATCCGCAGCGACAACCCGACCCTGTACTTCGAGCACAAGGCGCTCTTTCCGCGCAAGGGTGCGGTCCCGGACGAGGACGACTTCGTGGTCCCGATCGGCAAAGCCAAGACGATGCGCGACGGAAACGACGTCGCGATCGTTACCTACGGCATCACGGTGGGCCGCGCGATGGAGGCGGCAGGTGTGCTAGAGGCGGACGGCATCGACGCGACGGTGATCAACCTTCGCACCGTGTGGCCGCTCGACTTCGATGCGATTGTGGACGCCGTCGCGCGGACCCATCGGATGATCGTCGTTCACGAAGCGGTCCGCATCGGCGGGATCGGTGCCGAGATCGCCGCGTTCGTGGGCGAACACTGCTTCGACGAGCTCGACGCGCCCGTCGTGCGGTTGGGCGCGGCGCACGTTCCGGTCCCGTTCGCCCCGGTGCTGCAAGAGGCGATGTATCCGAAGGCCGAGATGATCGCCGACGCCGCGCGCCGCCTGGTCCGCAAAGAGATCTGAGATGCCCGTCGAGATCGTGATGCCGAAGCTCGGGCTGACGATGGCCAGCGGCACGATCGCGCGCTGGATCAAGTCGCCCGGCGAGCCGGTGCGCGAGGGCGAGCCGCTGGTCGAGGTGTCGACCGACAAGATCGCCTACGAGGTGGAGTCGCCGGCCAGCGGCACCTTCGCGCGCTCGCTCGGCAACGACGGCGACGAGTTCGCCTGCGGCGACGTCATCGGGTACATCACCCTCGCCGGCGAGAGCGACGTTCGGATCGTCGGGGCGCCGCGCGTCCCGGCGGCCGCAAACGGTGTGCTTCCGACGACCGAGCCCGCGGTCGCGGCGGTGCGGAACGGCGCGCGCATCGTCGCGTCGCCGGCTGCGCGACGGTTGGCGCGCGAGCGCGGCGTGACGCTGCAGGGGATTCTCGGTACAGGCCCGCGCGGACGAATTACGCTCTCGGACGTGCATGCGCACGTTCCTGCCACGCCGCGCGAGACACCTGAGCGTGAGAACACGACGATCGCACTCCCGCCGCGGCTGCCGGCGGCGCGGCGCGCGATCTATCGCAAGATGGTCGAGGTCGGCCGGCTGCCGATCGCGCAGGTCGAAACCGTAGCGCGTGTCGATGCGGTGCAGGCGCTCATATCGCGACGGCGCGACTTCGGTTGGACGGCGTTCGCCGTGTATGCGGTCGCGCGGCTGCTGCAGTCGCACCCCGACCTGCGCACCGAGGCGTCGACCGGCGCGCCGTTCGAGCGCATAGACATCGGCGTCGCCGCCGACACGCCGCACGGGTTGATCGTGCCGGTCGTGCGCGCCGCCGATCGCCGCTCGCTGGCCGAGATTCACGCCGAGATCGTACGGCTCGCGGCTCTCGCGCGCGACGGCACGATCGGATCGGACGACGTCGGCGGCGCGTGCTTCTCGATCTCGAACGTCGGGCCGCAGGGCGTCGAGCGGGTCGCACCGCTCCCCGATCCGCCGCAGAGCGCGATCCTCGGGATCGGCGCGGCGACGCAACGACCCGCGGTCGTTACGTCCGAGGGTGCAGCGCCGGCGGTCCTGCCGGCCTGGATGCTGACCTGCGTGCTCTCGTTCGACCACCGTTTCGTCGACGGCGCGCCGGCGGCGCGCTTTCTCGCCGCATTCGCGGCGGCGTGCGCCGACCCCGGGATGCTGTTGTGACGCGCGCGACGGCCACCGTCGCGCTGTTCGCAGTGTGGGCGCTGTCGGTTGCGCCGGCCGTCGCCGCAGGACGTCCGTCGCCGGCGCCTTCGCCGACCCCGTATCGTCCGTTCGCGTGTCTTCCCGATACCGTCGACCTCGACCACCCGGTGGCCGAGCCGCTCGGCGACGCCCAGCTCGCCGAGCTTGTGCAGAGCTACCATGCGCCGGAGATCGTCGGCTTTCGCACCGCGCTCGACGCTGCGGTCGCCGGGACGGCCGACGACGAGACGAAGGCAACGCTGAAGGACGTGCCGCACGACCTGCTCGCGCAGCGCTTCATCCTGTTTTCCGACGAGCGCGGGCTGTTCGGCGGATTCTGGCTGCAGTTCGAGTTCCGCGACCATCCCGAGACGATGTACCAAGCCTGGATCTACGGGCACGGCTTGACCAGCCGCGACGGCACGTTCTCGGTTCGTACCTGGCAGACCGCGGTGTGCTCGCCCAAGCAGCAGCATTGGATCGCGGTGCACTTCGCCGACGCGCTGGCCAAGGTGCCGGGCGGATGACTCGACCGTTGGAGATCGATTGATGGAGTGGTTCGGAGAGAAGCCGCCGACGGCGATCGTGGTGGGCGGCGCGAGCGGGATCGGGCGCGCGACCTGCGAGCTGCTCGCGAAGGAAGGCTATCGCGTCGCGGTCGCCGACCGCGACCAGCGCGGCGCCGAAGAAGTCGCGCATCACATCGACGGCCATGCCTACGGCGTCGACGTCGCCGACGAGGGATCGGTAACGGCGTTGTTCGACGCCGCGGTGGACGCGTTCGGCGGGACGCTCGACGCGCTGGCGATCCCGGCCGGGATCGCCGATACGACGCCGTTCATGGACATCAGCGTCGAGGCGTTCCGGCGGGTCAACGACGTCAACGTGATCGGCACGTTCCTTTGCATCCGCGAAGCGGCCAAGCGCATGCGGTCCGGCGGGCGGATCTGCACCGTCGCCAGCGTGGCGGGCAAACGCGGCGGCGGCCTGTCGGGGACCGCCGCGTACGCGGCGAGCAAAGGTGCGGTGCTGGCGCTGTCGCGCAGCGCGGCACGTGCGCTCGCGTCGCAGGGGATCGTCGTCAACTGCGTCGCGCCGGGGCCGACGCTCACCCCGATGCTGGACGAACCGTTCTCGAAAGCCGAGCAGCGCGAACGGGTCGAGTCGATGACGCTGCTCGGCCGTTCCGCAGAAGCGCGCGAGATCGCCGAGGCGATCGCGTGGCTGCTGTCGCCGCGCTCGTCATACGTCGCCGGGGAGACGTTGACGGTCGACGGCGGTTTGATGCTCGACTAGACACCGAAGGAGTCCACCACCGATGACCGATCGCACCATCTCCCGCGCCCGCTTCGTCGCCGGCAGCTCGGCGGCACTCGCATCGATCGCGATCGCGTCGCCGGCGCGCGCCGCGCAGTGGGGCTACAAGTACGCCAGCAACGTCTCGCTCGACCACCCGCTCAACGTGCGGATGCGCGAGTGCTGGACCGCCGTCAGCAAGGAGACCGGCGGGCGCCTCGACGTCCAGATCTTCCCCAACAACCAGCTCGGCGGCGACACCGCGGTGCTGCAGCAGCTGCGCTCCGGAGCGGTACAGTTCTTCACCCTCGACGGCGGCATTCTGCAGTCGGTCGTTCCGGTCGCCGGAATCCAGGCCGTCGGGTTCGCCTTCCGCGACTCGGCCCAGGCGTTCGCCGCGATGGACGGCCCGCTCGGAAACTTCGTCCGCGACGCGATCCACGGCGCGGGACTGTACGTGCATCCCAAGATGTGGGAGAACGGGATGCGCCAGATCACCTCGTCGACCCATCCGATCCGCGCGGCGGGCGACCTGTCGGGGTTCAAGATCCGCACGCCGGCCGGCGAGCTGTGGGTCGACCTGTTCAAGTCGCTCGGCGCGTCGCCGGGACCGCTCAACTTCAGCGAGCTCTACGGCGCGCTGCAGACCAAGGTCTTCGACGGCGAAGAGAACCCGTATGCGATCATCGACGTCGGGCGGCTGTTCGAGGTGCAGAAGTACATCAGCGTCACCAACCACATGTGGTCGGCGTACCACTTCCTGGGCAATCAGGATGCCTGGAACGCGCTGCCGCACGACGTGCAGGCGGTCGTCGAGCGCAACCTCGCCAAATACGCGCTGCTGCAGCGCCGCGACACGCAACTGCGCAACGACTCGCTCGCCGACAAGCTGGTGCGCCGCGGGATGACGATCAACAAGGCCGACACCAGCGGCATGCGCGCCAAGCTCAGCAGCTCCGGCTTCTACGGCAAGTGGTCCGGCAAGTTCGGCGCCCAGGCCTGGTCGCTGCTGGAGAAGACCTCGGGCAAGCTGGCCTGACCGCGTTCGGCCTGGGCTCAGCCGCGCAGCGCGCGGCGAAGGTCCGGGCCGATCAGCTGCTCGACGAGCAGGGCGGCGACCAGCATCCCGGTCTCGATGAACGTGAACGCCGCCATCGTGGGCATCCCTGGCCGCGCGACGTCGGCGGCAGCGAACAGCAGCGCGCCGCCGACGACGAAGCGCAGCAGTCCGAGCGCGAGCGAGCGCGGGATGCGGATCGCGCGGGCGGCGTCACTCGCGAGCCGCAGCGGCGGCCGCGTCCCGACGTCCCACACGATGAACGCCAGCGCGTCCAGCCCGATCGACAGCGCGAACCGCAAAGCGAGTGCCGCCGAGAACGTCATCGGGGTTGCGCGGCTAGCGAGTCTCGTCGGGCCAGCTGGCGATCTCGCCCAGCGCGGCGCTCTTGAGGACCTTGAGGCCGAGCATCGCGCACTTCATGCGGGTCGGGCTGATCCCGATGCCGACGTTCTCGAGGACCGCGTCCTGTGGCAAGCGCGCGACGTCTTCGAGCTTCATCCCTTTGACCGACTCGGTGAGCATCGAAGCCGACGCTTGCGAGATCGCGCAGCCGCGGCCGCTGAACTTCACGTCCTCGACACGGCCCTCGCCGTCGAGGGCGAGCTCCATCTTGATCGTGTCGCCGCACAGCGGGTTGAGGTCCTCGGCCGTCGCATCGACGCGCTCGAGGTGGCCGAAGTTGCGCGGGTTGCGATAGTGGTCGAGGATGTACTCTTTGTAGAAGTCGTCCATTACGGAAGGTGGAAGACCTGGGCGGCCTTGCCGAGCGCGTCGATCAGCGCGTCGACGTCGGCTTCGGTGTTGTAGAGGTAGAACGAGGCTCTCGCCGTCGCGGGCCAGCCCATCTTTTCCATCAGCGGCATCGTGCAATGGTGCCCGGCACGGACGCAGACGCCCTCGACGTCGAGGATCGAGGCCAGGTCGTGCGCGTGGATGTCGCCGAGGTTGAACGAGATCACGCCGGCCCGCTCAGTGGCGTCACGCGGTCCGTAGACTGCCAGCCCGCGCGGTTCCAGCGAGGCGAGCCGTTCGAGCGCGTAGCGCGTGAGCGCGATCTCGTGCTCGCGCACCCAGTCCATCCCGACCTCGGTCAGATAGTCCACCGCCGCGCCGAGCGCGATCGCGTCGGCGATGTTGCTGGTACCGGCCTCGAACTTCCAGGGCAGCTCGTTGTACGACGTGCGTTCGTACGAGACGCGCTTGATCATGTCGCCGCCGGTCAGGAACGGCGGCATCGCGTCGAGCAGCGCGCGCTTGCCGTACAGGAACCCGATCCCGGTCGGACCGCACATCTTGTGCCCGCTGGCGGCGACGAAGTCGGCGTCGAGCGCCTGGACGTCGACCGGCATGTGCGGCACCGACTGTGCGGCGTCGACCAGCACGACCGCCCCGGCGGCGTGCGCGCGCGGGATGATCTCGCCGAGCGGCGCGATCGAGCCGATCGTGTTCGAGACGTGCGTGAGGGCGACGAGCTTGACGCCGTCGAGCAGCGCGTCGAGCCCGTCGAGCACCAGCACGCCATCGGCATCGGCCGGGATGAAGCGCAGCTGCGCGCCGGTCTTGGCTGCCAGCAGTTGCCACGGCACGAGATTCGAGTGATGCTCGAGCTGAGTGGTGAGGATCGCGTCGCCGGGGCCGAGGTTGCTGAGTCCCCACGAGAACGAGACGAGGTTGATCGCCTCGGTCGTGTTCCGCGTCCAGACGATCTCCTCGGTGTGCGCGGCGTTGACGAACCGGGCGACCTTGGCGCGCGCGGCTTCGAACTGCTCGGTCGCGCGCGCGGCCAGCTCGTACACGCCGCGGTGGATGTTCGCGTTGTCGTTCTCGTAGTAGCGAACGAGCGCGTCGATCACAGCGCGCGGCTTCTGCGACGAGGCGGCCGAGTCGAGGTAGACCAGCCGTTTGCCGCGCGACGTCGGCTTGGTCAGGATCGGAAAGTCCGCGACGATGCGGGCCTGCTTCGGGTCCGCCTGGACGATCATCTCAGCCGTCGATCTCGGTGGCGTCGTCGATCTTGCGATCGAGCGCGGTGCGGATCTCGTCGCGCAGCGCCTCGCCCGGGAAGCGCGAGACGACCGGTTCGAAGAAGCCGAGCGTCACCATCCGCAGCGCAGCGCTGCGCGGGATCCCGCGGCTGCGAGCGTAGAAGAGCGCGTCCTCGTCGAGCGAACCGACCGTCGCGCCGTGGAACGCCTTGACGTCGTTGGCCGCGATCTCGAGCGCGGGCACGCTGTCGATGTGGGCGCGCTTCGAGAGCAGCAGCGCGTCGTCGCGCAGCGACGCGTCGCTGCCGTGCGCCTTCGGCTGGATCACGATGTTGCCGACGTAGCGTCCCTGGCCGCGATCGGTCGCGGCGCTGCGCACGACGGTGTCGGACGCGCTCGGCCCGACGCGGTGGTCGACCGCAGTGGTCAGGTCGACGTGCTGCAGTCCGGTGTTGAAGAACAGTGCCGAGGCATCGGCCCGGCTGCCGGGTGCGTCGAGGTGCGTGTCGAGTACGGTGCGCACCAGCGCGCCGCCGAGGTCGGCGACGTGCCAGCGCACCAGCGCGTCGCGCTCGGTGCGCGCGCCGCGCGTGAAAAGGATGCGCGCCGCCTCGCCGGCTTGCTGGACGACGACGTAGTCGAGCTGCGAACCGTCACCGGCGTGCATTTCGACGACCCCGCAGACGAACGGATCGCCGGCGCCCAGATGGCGCTCGATTACCGTCGCGCGGGCGTTGCGCCCGAGCACGACGACGATCCGCGGGAACACCGCGTCGTCCTGGGCCTCGCTCGCAGCGAACACGAGCTGGATCGGCGCGTCGAGCTGCACGCCGTCGGGGACGTGGACGAACGCGCCGCAGTTCTGGAACGCGGTTGCCAGCGCCGCGAACTTGTCGCTGCGCCAGTCGACGACCGCACCGAGCACCTCGCGCACCGCCGGCTGCGAAGCTGCGTCGGCGAGCGGGAGGACCGTCACGCGCGCGTCGCCGCGGTTGCCGTCCTCGGCTTCGAGCAGCGTTGCGCCCAGGTGCACGAGGCCGCCGGCGTTCGCCGTTTGCAACGCCGGGCGGTCGACCTCGGGATCGGCGTCGGCAGGCGGCGCGCCGAACGGGATCGTCTCGACCTCGCGCCGGTCCGACGACCAGCGCAGCTCCTCGAATGACAGGTTCGCGTAGTCGTACTTCCAGCCGCGGTGCGGTCGCGCGCCCGGAGCGGGCAGCTCGTCGAAGCGCGCCAGCGCTTCGCGTCGCACCGCCGCGTCGATCGCGCCGCCGTTGTCCGGCTGCTCTGCCAGCAGCGCGAGCGCGGCGTCGAGCGTCTCGGCCGTCGGGGTGAAGTCGAGCGCGCCGACCGACTCGGTCGTGCCGCTAGGCACGTGCAGCTGCGACTTCTTCACGCACGGCGTCGTAGCCGTTGCGCTCGATCTCCTCGGCCAGCTCGGGACCGCCGGTCTTCACGATCCGGCCGTCGATCATGATGTGGACGACGTCGGCCGGCACGTGCCGCAGGATGCGCGGATAGTGCGTGATGACGAGGAAGCCGATGTCGTGGCCTTCGTCGCTCTCGCGCAGCGCGGTGACGCTGTTGCCGACCGATTGCAGCGCGTCGACGTCGAGCCCGGAGTCGGTCTCGTCGAGCACGGCGTACTTCGGTGCGAGGATCGCGAGCTGCAGCATCTCGAGCCGCTTTTTCTCGCCGCCGGAGAAGCCGTCGTTCACGTACCGGCCGAGAAAGGCCGGATCCATGTCGAGCGTGTCGAGCTTCTCGAACACGAGCTTGCGGAACTTGGCTGGGTTGAGGTCTTCCGGACGAACCGCCATCCGCGCCGTGCGCAGGAAGTTCGCCACCGAAACGCCCGGGATCGCGGCCGGATACTGGAACGACAGGAACAGGCCGGCCTTGGCGCGCTTGTCGGGCGGCAGTGCGAGCAGGTCCTCGCCGTCGAGGGTCGCCGAGCCGCCGAGCACGTGATAGCCGGGATGGCCGGCCAGTGCGAACGCCAGCGTCGACTTGCCGCTCCCGTTGGGGCCCATCAGCGCGTGGACTTTGCCGGGCTCCACGGTCAGGTCGATCCCCTTGAGGATGTCTTTCTCTTCCACCGCGACCCGCAGGTCGCGCGCGATCAGTCCACGCGTAGGCATGCGAAGCAATCGTAGGACGGCGTGAAGAGAAAGTCAAGGAAAGCCTGGACTATCTGCGACTTCCGTGGTAGGGTCTGGGTGGGATGCACGACCGCTTCTTCGAGTCGACCCGCGGGAAGATCGTCGGCGCGCTCCGCGAGCGCCGCGCTGCGTCCGCATTCGACCTGGCCGCGGAGTTCGGGCTCTCGCCCAACGCGATCCGCCAGCAGCTGGTCGTCCTCGAGCGGGACGGCCTGATCGCCGGCCGCAGCGTGCGGCGCAGCCGCACCAAGCCGACCGTCGAGTACTCGCTGACCGCCGAAGCCGAGCGCTATTTCCCGCAGCGCTACGACAAGATGCTCAACGCCGTTTTGCGCGAGATTCGCACCGCCGGCGGCGACGGCGCGGTCAAAGCCGTGTTCGAGCGGATCGGCAAACGCTCGGCCGAGCGGCTGGCGCCGGCCGGCGACGAGCAACCGCCCGAGGCGCGGCTCGAGCACCTGGTCTCGGTGCTCAAGGCGACTGGTGTCACCGCCGAGCTGCGGAAGACCGCCGACGGCACGATCGTCCTGCACGAGCACAGCTGCCCGTACGCCGCGGTGGTCGCCGAGAACCCCGAGTGCTGCTCGGCGATCCATACGATCCTCGATCAAGTCGCGCCGGGTCAGGCGCATCAGGTCGAGAGCCTCGCAACCGGCGGCACCGAATGCCGATTCGAGATCAGCGTGAGCACTCCGACGCCCGAGGCCGCCGCAACCGCATGAACTTCGCCAAATTCCAGCAGCTCGTCGAGCACCGCACCGGCTTTCGCACGATGGAGAATCCGACCGCGTCCGGCGAGTACTTCAGCGACTCGTGCGGCGACCTGTACACGTTCTTCTTGAAGGTGGGGCCGGGCGACGTCATCGAGGACATCTCGTACTTCACGACCGGCTGCGGCTTCGGGACGGCGACCTGCTCGCTGCTCGTCGAGCTGGTGCGCGGCAAGACGGTCGACGAAGCGCTCGCGATCAGCGACGCCGACATCGAGGCCGCGCTCGACGGCTATCCGGAGAAGAAGAAAGACTACCCCGAGCGCTCGCGGCTCGCGCTGCAGGCGGCGGTCGAAGACTACCGCGCCGGCCGCGCCGCGGGTCGCATCACCGACGCGATGCTCGAGCAGGCGCGCGGCATCGCCGCCGCCGCTGCGGCGTCGAACGCACCGGGTACGGGTACCACCGAAGAAGATGCCAAGGCCGGTCCGCGCGTCCTCGAAGACGCCGGAATGCTCACCATCAAGCTGCACTGACCGCGTGCGCGCGCAACGCATCGCGCGCGTTCTCGCGAGCGCGGCATTCGCCGTGGCGCTGCTCGGCGCGGCGCCCGCGCCTGCACAGCCGGAGATCAGCGTCGTCTGCGTGCGAACGCCGTTCTATCTGTTCGCCGCCGGCTCGGATCGCCCGGTGCGCGCGCGCGTCGCCGGGGCAGCACTCGGACAGCGCTTTGCGCTGGTCGCCGGTCCACGCACCACGCTCGAGGGCTCCCAGTACTACGAGACCGGCGTTCCGGTCGTCGAGCCAGGCTATCCGCCCGGCACGCACTACTGGATCAGCCGTACGTGCGCGGTGCCGTCGAAGTAGGCGCTACTGGCGCGCGACGATCTCGACGTTAATGTCGAGCGTCACGTCGTTACCGGCGACGAGCGATCCGCCCGGGTTCGTCTTGCCCCAGTTCAGTCCCCAGTCCCGGCGATCGATCGTCGTGGCGAGGTCGTACCCGACGTGCTGGTGGCCGCGCGGGTCGGTCATCCGGCCAAGCTCCTTGCCGCTTAGCGTGACCGGCTTAGTGACACCGTGCATCGTCAGGTCGCCGACGAGAGTGAACGCCTGGGGCGTACCGCTCGCCGTGCGCTCGACGAACGTCATCGACGGATACTTGTCGACCTCGAACCAGTCCCCGCCGCGCAGGTCGCGGTCGCGATCCGCGCTCTCGGTGTCGATGTCTCTCGCGCTCAGTGTAATGGTGGCCGCGCTGGGAAGCCCGTTCGCTCCGAGCGTGACCGCGCCGCTGACGACGGGAACCTTGCCGCTGACCCGAGAGATCGCCAGGTGCGTGACGGTGAACGTCGCTTGCGTGTGATTAGGATCGACCGTGAAGTCCGCGGCGCGCACGGGGCCGGTGAGAAGCATGACGAGCGCGCTGGTGGTGGCGATGCTGCGAATCAAGGGACCCTCCGGGCGTCCGCGCCGATCGTACGTACGGCAGCTGGCAACGAAAGCACTCTGCCTTGCGATGCTGCGGGGAGCCGGAGAACCCTTGCGGAAGCCGCGCTGATGACTTCGCTTTCACGCAGGGCGGTTATCGGTGCGCTCGTCGCCGTGCTCGGCGTCGCACCGCTGCCGGCTCGCGCGACGCCGGGCGCCGACGCGGCCTACACGGCCCTGGCCAAGGCCTACTTCGACGAGTCGTTTCGGGCCAACCCGGTCAACGCGACCCAGACCGGGATCCACACCTACGACGCGCAGCTCGGGTCGTACGAGGAAGGCGACTACGCGGCGCAAATCGCGCGCGACCACCGCTACCTGAACCGGCTGCTGAAGCTCGACCCGGCGACGATGTCGCCGCGCGTCGGGCTCGACCGGCGGATGCTGGAGAACAGCCTGCGCGACGATCTGCTGCTCAACGAGACGATGCAGCTGTGGAAGCACCAGCCCGACAACTACGTGCAGACCGGCAGCGGTGCGGTATTCCTGCTGATCTCGCGCCGCTTCGCGCCGCCGCTCGTGCGATTGCGCGACGCGATCGCGCGCGAGGAGCAGATCCCCGCCCTGTTCGCGCAAGCGCGCGCAAACCTGACGGCGGTCGACCGCGACACCGCCTCGATCGCGGTCGAGGACGCGACCGGCAGCGTCGACCTGTTCGCAAAGACGGTGCCGCAGGAGTTTGCCGGCGTCGGCGACGCCGCGACGCAGGCACGGTTTCGCCGCTCGACCGCGCTCGCGGTCGGCGCGACCAAAGACTTCGCCCACTACCTGACGACGCGCTGGGTCGCGCACCCGTCCGGAACGTACGCGATCGGTGCCGCCAACTACAGCGCGCGGCTCAAGTACGAAGAGGGCGTCGACATGCCGCTCGACCGGTACTTGTCGATCGGCGAACGGGCGCTGGCGCAGACGCACGCGCACATGGTCGCGGTCGCCAAGGGGATCGATCCGCACGCGACGACGCAGCAGGTCCTCGACCGGCTCTACAAGGTGCACCCGACCCCGGCCGGCCTGATCCCGGCGGCGCAGGCCGACCTGGTGAAGCTGCGCGCGTTCATCATCGCGCATCACATCATCGACCTGCCGGCCGACGCGAACATCAAGGTTACGCTGACGCCCGAGTTCCTGCGCGCGACGACCGAGGCGTCGATGGACGCACCGGGACCGCTCGAGAAGGTCGCGACCCAGGCGTACTACAACGTCACGCCGCCCGATCCGCACGACCCGCCCAAGGTGCAAGAGCAGTACCTAGAGACGTTCAACGACTACGAACGCCCGATCGTGTCGGCGCACGAAGTCTATCCCGGTCATTTCGTCAACTTCACCATCGACAAGCATCTGCCGCTGACGCTGAGCGAGAAGCTGCTCAGCGCGACCTCGTTCGTCGAAGGCTGGGCGCACTACGACGAGCAGATGATGGTCGACGAAGGCTGGGGGAACGGCGACCCGCGCGTGCGGCTGCTGCAGCTGCGCGAAGCGATCTGGCGCAATGCCCGCTACGTCGCCGGGGTCAAGATGCACACTCAAGGGATGACGGTTCCGCAGGCGATCCGGTTCTTCGAGACCGAGGCGTTCCTCGATCCCGCCGACGCGCGCGCCGAGGCCAAGCGCGGCACGCAGGACGCGACCTACGGCTACTACACGCTCGGCAAGCTCGAGATCCTCAAGCTGCGCGCGGACTACAAGCGCAAGCTCGGTGCGGCGTTCACGCTGGCCCGTTTCCACCACGACTTCTTGCAGTACGGCGATCCCGCCATTCCACTACTGCGCCCGCTCCTGCTCGGCAAGTCCGACGACGGCAAGATCCTGTAACGAAAGAAGCCCCGCTCGCGAGAGCGGGGCTTCTGCGCGTCGACCGAGGTCCTCGGTTAAGGCCCGACGCTGATCGCTTCGAAGGCGTAGACCGTGCCGCCGGAGACGAAGTTGATCGAGCAGGAGCCGAGCTGGCCTCCTTGCGCCGGGCTGAACAGCGTGACGGTGAACGTCGCGGGCGGCGTGACCGACGCGCCGGGGTTGGCGCCGTTGAGCTGCACGTACGCGATCCGCGGCGTGCCGGTGGCCTGGCCGTTCCAGCAGCTGGACTCGTCGATGGTGAGGGCGCCGAGTCCGGCCGTCCCGTTCACCGACAGGGTGAAGGTCTGCGGCTGGGCCGCATTCGCGACCGAGAACGCCAGCGCCGGCGGCGACAGGCTCAGCGTCGACGCCGTGTTGCCGGAGGTCACCACGATCGGCTGCAGGACGAGCCCGTGCCCGACCGTGTCGACCGCGGTCGCGGTGCAGGTGCCGGCGGCGACCGGCGTGATCCCGTACGTGACGGCGTCGCCCGTTCCGTTCGTCGTGAACGTCGCGATGCCGGTGCACGACTTGGAGTCGAGCGTCCAGGTGCCGCTCGCCGCGCTGACGTTGAAGCTGCCGCCGCCGCCGACCGAGACCGTGATCGCGGTGTTCGTCGTGGTGGTCAGTCCGGCCGCGCCGCCGACGGTGACCGTCAGCGTCGCCGACACGTTGTCGATCGTGACGACCAGCGCGCAGGTGCCGTTGCCGGTCGGCTGGACCGTGTACTGGACGGTGCTGCCGGTGCCGGTCGAAGTGATCGTGGCGACGCCGCCGCAGTTGATCGGGTTGAACGTCGGCACCGGGCTCGCGATCGTCGTCGAGACGGTGACGCTCTGCGCCGGCGAGGCCGCCGACGCGAAGGCGAGCGTCGACGAGGACAGCGAGATCGATCCGGCCGGTCCCGGCGGCCCGCCGTTCGGCGGCGGGTTCGGCGTGACGGTCGTCGAGCCGCCGCCGCAGCCGGCCAGCAGCAACGACGCGGTCACCGCCGCGAGAAGAGAGCGAAGACGGAAAGTCATCGAGCGGTTTCCCCTTGATCGCGTGTTGGTGCCTACAGTTGGCCCCCGCCGGGAACGGCGCCTGCGGCCCCGCCGAACGTCACGCCGTTCCTGGGAAGAACGTCCCGCGCGTCAGCCGAGGTACGGGTTGGTGCGGCGCTCGGTGCCGATGGTGGTGAACGGCCCGTGACCCGGCACGACCACGCTGTCGTCGTCGTGAACCAGCAGCTTGGTGCGGATCGAGTGCACGATGTCGGCCAGCGACGTCCCGCCCAGGTCCCAGCGCCCGACGGCGCCTTGGAACAGCGTGTCGCCGGTGAACAGGATCGTACGGTCGCCGCCGTCGAGCGCGAACGACGTCGATCCGGGCGTGTGGCCCGGCGTGTGGATGCAGCGCAGCCGGACCGGGCCCGCGTCGAGGAGGTCGCCGTCGGCGAGCGCGCCGTCGAGGGCGACGAGCTGCGGCGGCTCGACCTGCCCGAGCCACAGCGCTTGCTGCGCCAACGTCGCGTAGAGCGGAAGGTCGGCGGCGTGCAGCAGCCCGGCGCCGCCGGTCCGTTCGCGCAGCGGACCCAATGCGCCGATGTGGTCGATGTGCGCGTGGGTGTGGACCAGGTACCGCGCCCGCCAGCCGTGCGCGTCGAGCCGGCCGGCGATCTCGTCGACGTCGTCGCCGCCGTCGATCACGATCGCCTCGCCACTGGCATCGTCGGCGACGATCGTGCAGTTGCAGGCGAGCATCCCGACCGGAAACGTCTCGACCGTCATGCCTGCAGGTGAAAGTCGTGATACGCGCGGTTGAAGTAGCCCAGCGGCGCGCCCGCGAGCCCGCCCGCGTCGAGCACGGTCCCGAGGAAGATCGTGTGGGTCGACGCGGTCAGCTCCTCGGCGAGTTCGCAGTCGACGTGCGCCAGCGTGCCGTCGAGGATCGGCGAGCCGCTCGGGCCGAGCCGGTAGCCGACGCCGTCGAAGCGCGACCGCGGCTCGCCGCCGGCGAACCGCTCGGCCAGCGGCCGCTGCTCGAGCGCCAGCAGGTTCACGCAGAAGCGCTGCGAGGACGCGATCAGCGCGTGCGCGGTCGCACTGCGATTGACGCAGATCAGCACGGTCGGCGGTTCGAGCGAGACGCCGGCGAATGCGTTGGCGGTGAAGCCGTGAATCCGCCCGTCGTGCGCGGTCGTGACGATCGCCACGCCGGTCGGAAAGCGGCGCATGGCGTCGCGGAAGTCGTCAGTCGACGCGGGCACCGATGCCTATGCCGTCGCCGATCGGCACGATCGTCGCATCGAGGTCGGGGTGGTTCACGAACAGCTTGTTGAACGCGCGGATCGCGACCGTGTCCGGTTCGTCGGCGCTCTTCGGCGCCGCGGCGGCACGGCCCGACCACAGCAGGTTGTCGATCACCACGATCCCCGATCGCTTGAGCATCGGCACGACGGCTTCGAGGTAGGCCGCGTACTCGGTCTTGAGCGCGTCGATGAACACGATGTCCAGGTTGCGCTGCGGGAACGACCCGAGCACTTCGAGCGCCGGCTGGTTGATGATCTCGATCCGCTCGTCGACCCCGGCGCGCTTGAAGTACGACATCGCGATCTCGGTGCGCTCCATGTCGGGGTCGATCGTCCAGATCCGTCCGGCCGGCGGGAGCGCCAGCGCCATCCACAGCGTCGAGTATCCGTACGCGGTCCCGATCTCGAGGACGCGATTCGCCTGCATGCAGTGGACGAGGACCGAAAGGAAGCGTCCGGCCGAGCGGTCGACGATCGGAATCCCTTCCCGGAGCCCGTGCTGCTCGAGTTCCAGGAGCAGCGGCGACGGCTCCCGATGCAGCCGCGTCAAGTAGGTGAGATCGCGCACGATGCCGACTGTTTGCCGCTCGCTTGAAGCGGGAACCTGCCGGGGGGCGTGCGCGCGCCGTCGAATAGTCCGAGCCCATCCCTCGACAAATTCAGGAGGCTTCCGTGGCAACCGCCGCCCAGCAATCGTACACGCCGAAGAAGTTCGACCTCGCCGGACTCCAAGGGATCTCCGACAACACGCTGCAGACCCACTTCGGGCTCTACGAAGGTTACGTCAAGAACACGAACCTGCTCCACGAGCAGCTCGCCGAGATGGCCGCGGCCGGCAAAGCCGCCGGCGCCGACCCGCACTTCGCGGAGCTCACCCGCCGGCTCGGTTTCGAGTACAACGGCATGGTGCTGCACGAGTACTACTTCGGCAACATGACCAAGAACGCGGGCAGCGAACCCGGCAGCGCGGTCAAGGACGCGGTCGCGGTCACCCACGGCGATTTCGACGTGTGGAAGAAGGACTTCAGCGCCGTCGGCGGCATGCGCGGCGTCGGCTGGGCGATCGCGTACTTCGATCCGCACGTGCAGCGCATCTCGAACCACTGGATCACGCTGCACGAGGACGGCAACGTCGCCGGCTTCGTGCCGCTGCTGGTGATGGACGTGTGGGAGCACGCGTTCCTGCTCGACTACAAGCCGTCGGAGCGTTCGAAGTACATCGAGTCGTTCTTCGCCAACGTCGACTGGAACGTCGTGCAGGCGCGTCTCGAAGCGGCCAAGTCCGGCCGCACCGTCTAACGGGTTCGCCTCCGGCACGATGACGACGCGTGGGCGGTTGCGGCTGTTTCCGCTCAACACGGTGCTGTTTCCGGGGGCGGTCCTCAACCTGCACGTCTTCGAGGAACGCTACCGCAGGATGATCGCCGAATGTCTCGACACGGGCGAGGCATTCGGCGTCGTGCTGGTGCGCGAAGGCGCCGAGGTCGGCGATCCCGAGGCCGTGCCGCACGACGTCGGGACGACGGCCGAGATCTCCGAGGTCACCCCGCTCCCGGCCGGGCGCTACTATCTCAGCACCGTCGGCGGCCGGCGGTTCCGGATCGAGCGGATCGTCAGCCGCGAGCCGTACCTCACCGCCGACGTGCGGTTCCTCGAAGAACAGGACGATGCGGACGCCGACGCGCGCGCGTCCGAGCTGACGCACCGCGTGCTGGGCGAGTTCCGCGAGTACGTGCGGCTGCTCGTCGCGTTCTCCGGCAACACCGGACACGTCGAGGTCCCGCACGATCCGGTCGACGCCAGCTACGCCGTCGGCGACGCGCTGCAGGTCGCCGACGCCCTCAAGCAGCGCTTACTCGAAGCGCGCAACGCCGAGACGCGGCTGGCGACCGAGCTCGGTTTCCTGCGGCGGCTGCTGCCGCAGCTGCGCGCGCTGCTCGAGCGCAAGAAGGCGCAGGAGAAGATCGTCCGCGACGACGCGCCCGGCGGCGAGCTGCGCTCGCACCAAGAGAAGTTCTTCGGCAAGCACTTCAGCTTGAATTAGCCGACCTTTCCGCCACCGTCAACACGTTGCTCATCAGCGCGACGTTGGTGACCGGGCCGACGCCGCCTGGAACGGGCGTGATCTCGTCGGCGACGGCCGCGACCTCGTCGAACGCGACGTCGCCGCAGAGCCGGCCGTCGACGTAGTTGGTGCCGACGTCGATCACCGTCGCACCCGGTGCGACCATGCCGGCACGGATCATCGCCGGTGCGCCGGCGGCCGCGACCAGCACCTCGGCCTCGCGCGTGCGTTCGCCGAGATCGCGCGTGCCGCGGTGCACGAGCGTGACCGTGGCGTCACGTGCCAGCAGCAGCAGCGCGACCGGCAGTCCGACGACGCTCGAACGCCCGACCACGCACGCGCGGACGCCGCGCAAGGAACGGCGCTCGCTGCGGTCGAGCAGCAGCATGACGGCCGACGGCGTCGCCGCGACCAGCGCGTCGCCGGTGCGCGCCGCCAAGCGGCCGAGGTTGACCGGGCTCGTCCCGTCGACGTCCTTGGCCGCCGGCACCGACTCGGCGATGCGCCGCATCTCCAGGTGCGGCGGAAGCGGCTGTTGCACGATGACGCCGTGCACCAACGGATCGTCGCCGAGCACGCGCAGCAGCGCGCGCACGTGCGCTTCGTCGCAGGTCGGCGGCAGCCGTTCGACGTGAACGTCGACGCCGGTTTTCGTTCCGGCCGTCTGGATGCTTCGCACGTAGGTCGCGCTGGCCGCGTCGTCGCCGGCTACCACCACGTCGAGCCGCGGAACCACGCCGCGCTCGCGCAACCGCGCTGCGCGATCCGTAGCCGCGGCGCGCAGCTCTTCCGCCAGCGCGCGTCCGTCGAGAGTTCGAGCCGCCATCGCCCGCGCGGTTCGGGCGCCTAGGGCTCGCGCCCTGGAACGCGTGCGCTGGACGGTCGCGCTCGGCGCGTCGTTCGACGGCCCGCAGTTCGACGTCGCGCTGGCCGGCTTCCGGCGGCTGTACAACGTCGCGCCGGTGCGGGTGCTGTGCGCCCCCGACGCGCTGACGCGCTTCGCGGCGCTGACCGGCACGTCGGCCGACGATGCACTGCTGCGCGAGCTGCGCTACGAAGGCTTGCCGGTCGTCTCGGCGATCCTCGCGCCCGGCACGGTCGTTTTCGAAGGTGAGGTCGACGAGGAGCGGATGGGTGACTGGTGAGCGCGCGTCACGCGAGGAAGGCGCGCAGCTCGGCAGCGACCGCATCGGGCTCCTCGACCATCGGCAGGTGGCCGCTGCGCGCGAACAACGCGGTTCGCGCCTGCGGATAGATTCGCGCGACGTCACGCAGCGCGTGCGCGGAGCTGAACCGGTCGCGCGCGCCCCAGCCGCACCACACCGGACCGCGATAGCGCGCGAAGTGCGCATGCAGCGCGCGGCGGCGCACCAGGGTGCCGAGCGCGCCGGCGTAGATCGCGGCGAAGGCGCGGCGCACAGCCGGATCCTGCGCCAGCGCAACCGCGCGCTCCACGTCCGCGGCGGCGAGTGCGGCCGGATCGGCGACGCTGCGCGCGAGCGTGCGCCGGACGACGCGTTCCGGCGCCGGCCGGGTGAACGCCCACGGCACGACCGCGCCCGCGACCGCGAAGGCGACGTGGCGCGGCGCGCGCGACACGCCGGCCGGCGCGAGCAGCGCCAGGCGCGTGACGCGCCGCGGCTCGGCGCCCGCGTACTCGGCCGCGACGAACCCGCCCAGCGAGTGGCCGACCAGCGCGAACGTTCCGAGGCCGAGCGCGGCCGCGACGCCGTCGAGCACCGCGTGGAAGAAGGCCGTGTCGTAGGTCGCGGCCGGTTTCGCGCTCGCGCCGAAGCCCGGCAGGTCGAACGCGACGTAGCGCAGCGAGCGATCGAGCCGCGGCACGACCGCGCTCCACGCGCCCTCGCTCCAGTGGCCCAGTCCGTGCAGGAGCAGGACGACCGGTGCATCGCTCGCGTCGCTGCCCGCCTCGAACGTCGCCAGCGTGACGCCGGCGGCGCGCACGTTCCCCGCGCGCCACGCGAACGGAACGCTCGGGCTCATCCCGAAGGACGCGGCGTGGTCCGGATGCTCGTCATCGTCGCGCTGGTGTTCCTGAACGGCTGCTACGACGCCCCCGATCCGGGCGGCGCCGCGGTCGGCGGTCCGGGCGGGCTGGCCGGCGCACCCGCGCAGTCGTTCGAGGTGCCCCGCACCGACGGGCGCGCCGATTCGCTGGCGAATTACCGCGGTCACGTCGTGCTGCTCAACCTGTGGGCGAGCTGGTGTACGCCGTGCCGCGACGAGATGCCGGCGCTCGAGCGTTTCGCGCGCGAGGACGCCGGCAAGGTCGTCGTGCTCGGCGTCGACCAAGGCGAAAGCAGCGAGGTCGCCGCCGCCTTCGCGCGCGACCGCGGCGTGACGTTCCCGATCTTGGTCGACCAGCACCAGCAGTACGGGCGCACCTACGAAGGGATCGGACTGCCGACCAGCGTGATCGTCGGGCGCGACGGCCGCATCGTCAGAGGGATCGACGGCGCGATGACGCTCGATCAGATGCGCGCGGCGGTCGCGCCCGCGCTCTCGGCCGGCGGCGCGCGCGGCGCGCGGTGAGCGCCCGGGTCGTCACGGTCGCGGTCGCGGTGGTCGCGATCGCGCTGGTGCTCGCGCAAGACGTCTATCCGGCGACGCCGCTGTACCACACCTGGCAGTACGCGCTGGCGCTCGCGATCGCGCTGGCGGCGTTCGGCGCGTACGCGAACGGCGCGCGCCGCGGTGCCGACGGCGTCGCCGGACGGCGACTCCTCGTCGCGCTGGCCGGTGCGGCGATCGTCACGGTCGCCGGTCTGGCATCGGGACTGCTGGGACCTGACACGGCGCAGGTTATCGGAACGCCGGGAACGGTCACGCCGATCCCGGCGCTCGGCGCCGCGGCGTTCTTCGGCGCTGCCGACGCGGCGACGGTTGCCGGCGGTGGTGCGGCCGTCGTGCTGCGCCGGCGCAACGCGCCCGACGTCGTCGTCACGCCGGGCGCGCACCGCGTCCTCGGCGTGTCGCTGCTCTACCTCACGCCGCGGCCGGCCGCGTACGTCGACGTGTACGACGACCGCGGCGCGCACCTCACCGTCACCCAGCCGGCGAACGCATCGTTCCTGTCGCCGGTGCTGCTGTTTCCGCAGCGCCAGCAGATCGGCGAGCTCGACGTGCCGTTCGACACGTTCGCGGCGCCGGCACGCAGCCGCACGCTGCGCGCACTGTACTTCACGCAGCACGACCTGGCGGCGTTCGACCATCGCGGTGCGGTGCTGGACGCGTCACGCCCGGGATTGATTTTGACGGCGGCCGACGACCGCGACAAACAGCTCGGCATCACCCTCGCGCCGTCCGAACGCGAGGTCGCGATCGCGGGATTGCGCATCCGCGCAACGGTCGGAACCTACCCGGCGCTGTCGATCGCCGCGGCGCCGCCGACCTGGGCGCTGGTCGCCGGGATCGTGCTGTTCCTCGCCGGGTGCGGTTGGAGCGTGCTGCGGACGGGGAGCGGCTGAGTGCCGGGAAAGGTGCCGGCGCAATCGTGGAGCGTCAGCGTTCCGGCCCCGGTGACGGGCGGGTTGGCGAGCGTCCCGACCGCGTAGACGTTGCGGATCGCGATCGGCGGCGCGAGCTCGGTCGGAACGGTGACGCTCAGCCGCCGCGTCGCGTCGAAGTCGACGCTGCGCGCGAGCGTGACGATCGCGCGTTCGCCGTAGCGGTCGAGCAGCGTCGCGCGCAGCGCTTCGCCGCCGCCGTCGCCGTCGACGGCGCACGACAGCGCCAGCGGATCGCCGAGCTCGACCTGCTCGACCGCGTACGCGGCGCGTTCACCGCTGCCGAAGTCGTACGACAGGCTCAACCGTCCGCCGCCGGCGGTGACCGCGCCCGGTCCGTTCGCCGGCGCGGTGACGAGCTTCCAGCCGGCACGGTGCGCGTCGTCGAACAGCGCCAGCGGCGCGACGTGGCGACCGACCGGGATCGTCACCGTCGTGCTTGCCCCGCCGGCGGCGACGGTGACGACCGCGTTGCGGTCGCCGGTGACGAGCCGGCCGGTCGCGTCGATCGTGGCGTCCCGCGCGCTCCAGCGCAGCAACCCGCCGGTTTCGAGCGGGCGGTCGTGCGCGTCGAACGCGAGCGCGTCGAGCGCGACCGCCGCGTTGGGATTCGGGTTGACGCGCGGCGGCCCGACGACGATCCGCGCCGCGCGCTCGACCACCTCGACCGGGACGTCGGTCGCGACGCCGCCGCGCTCGACGTGTAGCAGCGCCGAACCCGGCGCGGTCGCGAGCTGCAACACGTCGTCGCCGCCGAGTCCGCGCACCAGCGCTGACGGCGCGAGCCGCCACGCGCCGCGCGCATCACCGAGCGGGTGATCGTTCGCGTCGATGACGCGCGACCGCAGCACGACGCGCGCGCCCGGCAGCGCGACGATGCGGCGTGGCCGCACGACCAGCTGTGCGGGCGGTCCGACCGGTGCGTCGCTGTAGACGAACAGCCCGTCCGCGACCGGGCGTTCGACGCCGTCCGACGGTTCGTTCAGTACCGTCGCATCGGCGTCGCCGAGCGGCCGCGCGACCAGCGTCGCCGATCCGCCGCTGTCGAACAGCATCGCGTCGGTCGCACCGAGCGCGCGCAGCAGCGCGATCAGCTCGCCGCGGTTCACGCCGATCGACGTCGCCGGGCGGCGTCCGTCGACGACGACCAGCGCCAGCGTTCCGTCGGCGAGGCGCGCCGCCGCGGCGGCGGGGATCCGGCGGTCACGCTCGGCGTAGTTGGGCGACGACGGATCGTCGACCGGCGCGCCGCCGCGCAGCAGCTCTGGGCCGCCGCCGACCGCGGCCCACACGCCCGCCAGCGGCGGATCGGTGTCGTAGGCGATGGTGACGACGTCGCCGACGTCCGGCAGCGTGCCGTACGACTGCGCGGCCGGACCGTACGCGAGCCGCAGCCCCGACGCCGGCCACGGCGGCGCAGCGTCCACCGACGCGACGCGGTACTGCGCCGCCGCACCGCCGAACGGCTCGAGCGCGAGCACCGTCACGCCCGCCGCCGGCGGCGGCGTACCGAACGCGTTGGTCAGCAGCGCGACGCCGTTCTGCGGCGGCCACTCGTTGACCGTCACCAGCGGCGCGCTCGCTGCTCCGGCGACGACGCTGCCGGCAAAGCGAAACGTTTGGAAACGCACGGTCGCGTCGCGCGTGACGGTCAGCGCGACGCGACTGCTCGGGCTGCGGTCGAGCGCGCCGTTGCGCACCAGCATCCCCAGCGGCGCACCGCTGGCGTTGATGTCGAAGTAGTCGCCGTTGATCCCCGCGACCGCGCCGGTGCGGTGCGCCATCGACCCGACCGTCTCGTCCTTCGACTCGATGCGGTCGCGCGCGAGCACCGCGCCGAGCCGCACCGTGGGCTCGCGCGGATCGACGGTGACGACGGAGACGACCAGCGGTCCTGCGCTCGTCACCATGCGGTAGGTCGCGCGCGCGACGCCCGGCGCGACCGGCTCGCGCGCGACGCTCACCGTGACGACTGCGGGGAACGGCGGCCCGGGCGCGAGCTCGCCGGCCGGAACCGCCGGCACAGCGCCGCCGGCCAGCAGCAGCGCGAGCGCGCCCGCCGGCGCGGCGCGCCGCGTCAGCGCGCGACGAGCCCGATCAAGAAGAACAGCAGCCCTCCCGCCGCGGCGACGCCGGCGCTGATCGGCAGCAGCCGGCTGGCGACGAGCGTCGAGATCGAGACCAGCACGATGCCGACCTCGAACAGCGTCGAGCCGACCTCGATCGTCTCGGCCTGTCCGAGCAGCCGTTCCGACCGCGCGTTCTCGGCGTCGGCCTGTTCGTCGAAGCGCTGCGCGCGCGCGAGCAGCGCCGGTCCTTTGGCGTTCTCGCGTTCGGCGTTCGCGCGCAGCTTGGCGCCGCTACCGCCGGGGTTGAGTCCTTGGTCGAGCGCCGACTGCGAAACGTAGAACTTCAAGCGCTCCGCTTGGTACTGCGCGAACGTGTCGGACGCGTGCGTCGTCGCCACGATCGCTTCGTTCTTGGCGAACAGCGCTTGGGTCGAACGGCGGTTGCCGAAGTAGCTGCTGACAGCCGCGAGCACGGCGAGCACGGCGGCCGCGATCGGGATCCAGCGCGGCCCGTCGTGGCCGCGCTCGTGGGCGTGCTTCTCGTGCGCGGCTTCGAAACCGGCGGCGGCGCTCATCGCACCGTCGCAGCCGAGGTCAGGTTCTGCACTCGCACGAGGGCCTCTCGTACGTCGGTGTCCGGCGCAACCCTCCACGCGTCGGTACGCCGTCGTTCGAAGCTGAACGCGGCCAGCTCGAACGCGTCGAACGTGCCGCAGACGACCGCGCCGTCGGGATCGACGGCGAACGCACGATGATGCGGGCCGTCGAAGACGACGACGTAGGCGCGCAGTTCGGCCGCGCGCGTGCGCGCGTACGGCGCGATCCAGCCGGCGTCCGCCAGCGCGTGCCAGACGAAGATCCGCACGCCGTCGAGCCGCGGTGCGACCAGCGCGCGCGGATCGAACATCGCGGCGTCGTCGACCAGCGCGATCTCGCTGCGCGCCGGCCGCGCGTGCCGGTCGATCACGATCTCCGCGCCGGCGAGCGCAGCCGACGAACGCAACTCGGCGTCGGCGTCCGATGCGATCGCGATGCGAACCGATTCTCCGAGCGGCTCGCCGATCAGCCGCGTGACCGCCGGCGGCTCGGCCGGGCGCGCGACCGGCGGCCGACCGATCTCGACGGTCGCGTGCAGGATCGCCGGTGCGTCCTGCGGCGCGCGCCCGACGACGGTCCCGTCGGCCGCGACGATCTGGCTCTTGCCGCAGTAGGCGACGCTGCGCGCCTCGACGCCGGCCTTGTTGGCGACCACCAGGGGCACGCCGTTCTCGCGAGCCCGGACCGGGATCATCAGGTCGGCCTGGAGGTTCTCGAGCGCGGCCGGGTCGCGGCCGCTGGTCACCCAGGCGGTCGGGACGACCAGGATCTCGGCGCCGCGCTCGACCAGGGTGCTGCCGATCGTCGGGATCCGGCCGTCGGCGCAGACGAAGACGCCCAGCCGGCCGGCCGGCGTATCGACCGGCTCGAGCGCCTCACCGGCACGGAACCAGCGCCGGTCGAAGTGCCACAGGAAGTACTTGTCGGCGAAGCCCGCGATCCCGGCCGGGGTCACGACGTAGGCGCTGTTGGCGAGCCCCGCCTCGCCCTCCCGAGCCCCGCCGTACACGATGGTGGCTCCGGTCCGAGCTGAGACCTGGATCACGTCTTGCGCCGCAGCCTCCAAAATGCTCGGATCGACGGGCTCCGTGCCGATCACATAGCCGGGGACGGTCCCTTCGGGAACGACCACCAACCGCGCGCCGTATTCGGCCGCGGTGGCTATGCTTGCCAAGAGCTGGGGCCACCGCTTTACGAATTCGGCACGTTCGTGCGCGGCCGTTTGGACGGCTGCGACGGGTGTCGGGCGAGCGTTCACCTAATACCGTCTCCAAAGCACGAGGGCACGAAGGCCGCTTCGACCCTCGCTATCATTCGCATATCCGGGCCGTACGAGGACGCCTGAGTGAAACGTTTGATCGCCGTTGTTTCGCTCGTCGTCGCCGCTAGCACTGCGGCGATGGCGGCTGCACCGGCCCCCAAAGCGGTGCCGAAGACGCCCGTGAAGACGGCGCACGCCACCAAGAAAGCGCCGGCGAAGACCAAGGTCGTCGCCCGGGCGAAGTGCAAGGTCGCGCCCGCCGACGAGTATTTCGGGAAGCTCAAGATGAGCATTCTCGGCATCCGCAACACCATCAAAGACCAAGGGCTCAAGGTCGACAACGATCCGGGCAACGCGGCATCGACGTTCAACGCGATCGCGCTGACCGAAGACGCGATCCGCGACTGGGAGCACAAGTACCCGTGCGACACGTGGATCCCGGGATCGATCTTCGCGCTCGAGCACTTCTACACGAAGATCCACACCGAGGACGGCGTGCGGCACGTGCACGCGACCTACGCCTGGCTCCGTCACGACTTCCCGCGCAACCGGCTCGTCGCGAGCGCGCTGCGCGAGGACGGTTCGGCGACCGCGACGTCGCCGGTGATGGCGACGACGACCGATGCCGGTCCGTCGACCGTGACCGGGGGACTCGCGCCGTCGACGGTTCAGCAGACGCAGATTCTGCCGGGCGGCCAAGCCGCGCCCACGCCATTCCCCGGCACGGCGCCGGCCAGCGTGATCAACGCGCAGCAGGGAACCCCGCCCAGACCGCATTGAGCTCGCGCAGCGTGCGCGGTGGTTCGCGCAAAGTGCGCGAACACTCGCGTTCGGCCTGCGGCCGATCCGCCCGATACGAAAGAGCCCTCGGCGTATGCCGAGGGCTCTTTCGATGGTTGAGCGTCGTTCGTCGCGCTAGAACTTGATTCCGAGCCCGACGTATCCGCCTGCATGGGAGGCATCCGACGGCGAGAGATTCTTGCCGCGGATGGTGTCGCCCAGGAAGCCGGCATCGAGGAACAGCCCCGAACTGCCCAAGTTGAGGGTGCCGCCGACCTGGTACTTGAGGAAGCGCTGCTGGAACTGCGCCGTCGTCCCGACGTCGGCCGCCGGAGCGCCGACCGGGAAGGTGAAGTCACCTTGGATGCTCGGGTAGTACCAGACGCTGCCGTAGACGGAGAACGGCTGGTCGAGATCCGGGAGCTTTTCGGCGCCGAAGCCAAACCCGTTTTGCTTCGGATACCCGTAGTCTTCTTCGCGGTGCAGATAGCCGACGCCGATGTAGATGCGCGGATCGGCGATCTTGAGCGCGAAGCGGCCGTCGAAGTCGCTGTCCCGCGGACGGAACGACGGGACGGAGGTTTGGCCGTAGCCGCCGATGACGGTCACGCAGCCCTCATTGCCGGCGACGTTCGAACCCGGGAAGCAAGCGTTGCCGCTCGCGTCGGTGGGCGCCAACGGCGAGATGGTGCTGTTGTGCGGATACGCGTACTGGCGGTAGTCGCCTTCGAGCATCCACGGCAGACCGAAGAGCGGGAACTCGACCGCACCGCGGACCGAGTACGAACCACCCGAGCCGGTGTTGCCGGGCGAGAGCTCGTTGTACACCTTGGGTGAGAAGATGTAGTCACCCACGATGAAGTGCTCGTACGGGTTCTTGGGCACCGGGGTCGGCGTCGGCGACGGGGTCGGCGGCGGCGGCGGCGGTGGCGGAGCCGGGGTGGGGGTCGGCGGCGGCGGTGGGGGCGGCGGCGGCGGCGGAGCCGTCGGAACGTAGCGCACCACGACGATGCGGCGATCCGGGACCCACTGAACGTACGCGCCCATGCCTTCGGAGATCACGCGCACCGGGACGACGACCGAGCCCTTGTAGATCTCGGGCGGAACGTCGAGCGGGCGGCTCTCGCCGTTGATGACGACCTCGGGACGTCCGACGGTAACCTTGACGTCGGAACCTGGCTTGGAGACGTCGACCGTCTTGGAGGCGGGGTCGTACGAGACCGTCGCGCCCATCTGCTCGAACATCGAGCGGAGCGGGATGAGGATGGTGTTGCCGCGCACCAGCGCAGCGAGGACGCGGTTCGCCTTCAGGCGGTCCGGCTTCGTGTAGACGTGCCGGTCGTTGAAGAGGATCGGGACCTCGCCGGAAGGCGGCGTGCCGAAGTCGGCGGGCATCATCGCCGCGGGCGGAGCCTGAGCGACCGTGACCGGCGGGGCTGCGGCGGCGGCGGTTGAGACGATCGACGCGGCCAGTCCTGCGGCGATCATGAGGCGGAGAGCGAGCACGGCGATAACCTCCATCGCAAGCGATGCCGATCGGCTCTTTCAGCCGCCCGCTTGCCCTTCCTCTCGACAGAAAGCACAACGCCCCCGGCACGAGGCCGAGGGCGTTGCGTCGTTCTTCGAAGCTCGGGTGAGCTCTTAGAACTTGATTCCGAGCCCGACGTATCCGCCGGAATGCGTGGCATCCGAGGGCATCAGGTTCTTGTTGCGGATGGTGTCACCCAGGAAGCCGGCGTCGAGGAACAGCCCCGAACTGCCGAGCATGAAGGTGCCGCCGACCTGGTACTTGAGGAAGCGCGCCTGCATCTCGGCGGTGGTGCCGATGAGGGCCGGCGGAGCTCCCGTCGGGTAGGTGAAGTCACCCTGGATGCTCGGGTAGTACCAGACGCTGCCGTAGACGGAGAACGGCTGGTCGAGATCCGGGAGCTTTTCGGCGCCGAAGCCAAACCCGTTTTGCTTCGGATACCCGTAGTCTTCTTCGCGGTGCAGATAGCCGACGCCGATGTAGATGCGCGGATCGGCGATCTTGAGCGCGAAGCGGCCGTCGAAGTCGCTGTCCCGCGGACGGAACGACGGGACGGAGGTTTGGCCGTAGCCGCCGATGACGGTCACGCAGCCCTCATTGCCGGCGACGTTCGAACCCGGGAAGCAAGCGTTGCCGCTCGCGTCGGTGGGCGCCAACGGCGAGATGGTGCTGTTGTGCGGATACGCGTACTGGCGGTAGTCGCCTTCGAGCATCCACGGCAGACCGAAGAGCGGGAACTCGACCGCACCGCGGACCGAGTACGAACCACCCGAGCCGGTGTTGCCGGGCGAGAGCTCGTTGTACACCTTGGGTGAGAAGATGTAGTCACCCACGATGAAGTGCTCGTACGGGTTCTTGGGCACCGGGGTCGGCGTCGGCGACGGGGTCGGCGGCGGCGGCGGCGGTGGCGGAGCCGGGGTGGGGGTCGGCGGCGGCGGTGGGGGCGGCGGCGGCGGCGGAGCCGTCGGAACGTAGCGCACCACGACGATGCGGCGATCCGGGACCCACTGAACGTACGCGCCCATGCCTTCGGAGATCACGCGCACCGGGACGACGACCGAGCCCTTGTAGATCTCGGGCGGAACGTCGAGCGGGCGGCTCTCGCCGTTGATGACGACCTCGGGACGTCCGACGGTAACCTTGACGTCGGAACCTGGCTTGGAGACGTCGACCGTCTTGGAGGCGGGGTCGTACGAGACCGTCGCGCCCATCTGCTCGAACATCGAGCGGAGCGGGATGAGGATGGTGTTGCCGCGCACCAGCGCAGCGAGGACGCGGTTCGCCTTCAGGCGGTCCGGCTTCGTGTAGACGTGCCGGTCGTTGAAGAGGATCGGGACCTCGCCGGAAGGCGGCGTGCCGAAGTCAGCGGGCGGCATCGACATGGTCGATCCGGCTTGAGCGATCTGCGTGGGCGCGTAGGGGCCGATGTTACCTTGCGCTGCAGAACCTTGGGCCGAGACCGACGTCGTACCGATTCCAACCGCGACCAACGCGGCCAGAAGCCCGGTGCTCAGTCGTTTCACGTAATACTCCCTAGCTAAGGTGTTGTGTCGAGAAGGGCAGTTGTGGCGCCGGCATCGCCGGCCTGAGTCGCGGAGCACGCGATGGTACTCGCTTGCTCAGCCATGGCTCGGACCTACCCACGTGCCGGACGCCTTAATCACGGAGGCGGGGCGCGCCCCGCTTCTGATCCACTGAACGCCGCTCGGTAGCCCTGGGTTCCCGGGGGCGCCGGACGGTCGGGCGAACAAGTCGCCGTAAAGCCGCCCTTTACACATCGGGCGGCCGGGCTCCGCCCCAGGGGCGGCCTTCAGCCGAGTTTTTCTTCCAGCCGCTCCCGGAATTTGTCGCGCGACGTGACGTAGCGCTCGTGGGTTCCTTCGGCGATCTTCTCGCGTTCGTCGAATGCGGTGAACGCGTACTCGACCCGCCGCCCGTCGACCTTGAGGATCTCGACTTCGGTCCGCACGATCAAGCCGACCGGCGTCGGCGACAGGTGCGAGAGATCGACGTGCGTGCCGAGCGTCAGCTCCTCCGGTTCGAGCAGCGGCGCCACGCACTGCATGGCGGCTTCTTCGACCAGCTGCACGAGCATCGGGGTGGACAAGACGGGGACGCCCTGGTTCCCGGCCTTCTCGGCGGTCATCCATTCCTCGACCCGCGTCTGGCTCTGATAGGTCCTCCCGACCTCGATCTTGCCGCGCATCCCGGGGCCCTTTACGACCGGCAACCAGACGAATCATTTTCACGTTCCACGCGGTAGTACCGGCGACCGGCGGCGTAAGAGACTGCCGCGTCCGAGCCCGTTCGAAGAAAACACACGTAAGAAGGAGCAGCATGAGACGGAGTCAGCGCACGTTGCTGGCCGCGGCGATCCTCGCCATGGCCGCGACCGCGTGCGGGAAGGGCGGCGGCACGAACGCACAGCAAGCCCCGCCGCTCGCCGTCGACACGGCCCGCGCGCAGCGCAGCGACATCGCCACCTACGTCACCCTCGACGGCCAGATCGCGCCGCTGCAAGAGTCGACGCTCAGCTCGCCGCAGTCCGGCAACGTCGTGGCGGTCTACGTCAACGAAGGCCAGCACGTCACGCGCGGCGAGGTCGTGGCGAAGCTCGACGACGCGACGCTGCGCGCGCAGCTCGCGCAGCAGCAGGCGATGGTGCAGCAGATGGTCGCGCAGCTCGGCGGCTCGACGCTGCAGGCGCCGGTCACTGCGGCGCAGGCTTCGAACACCGTCGTGACGGCGCAGCAGCAGCTCGCCGCCGCCAAGAACGGCGTCGCCACGGCCCAAGCGGCGTATCAGAGCGCGAACGCGACCTACATCGCCGACAAACAGCTGCTCACCAGCGGCTACGTCGCGCAGACGCAGTACGAACAGGCACGGTCGGCCCAAGTGCAGGCGCTCCAGGCGCTCAACACGGCGCGCGAGACCCAGCGCCAAGCCGTCGTCGCGCTGGCCGCGGCGCGGTCGCAGGGGACCAACGCGCTGCCGATCCAGCAGCAGACGATCGCCGCCAACCGGGGCTCGCTGGCCGGCGCCCAGGCGCAGGTGCGGCTGCTGCAGACCGAGATCGCGCAGACCAGCATCGTCGCGCCGTTCAACGGCGTCGTCACGCAGCGGCTGCTCGATCCCGGCGCGTACGCGAGCCCCAACACGCCGGTCGTCCGCGTCTCGCAGATCGACGCCGTCTACGTCAACGTCAACGTTCCGGACGAGGATCTCGGCTACGTGCACCGCGCGACACCGGTGACGTTCACCACCACCAGCCTGGCGAACAAGACCTACGCGGCGACGGTGATGGACGTCAACGCGACCCCGACGCAGGGGACGCTGTCGTACCGCGCTCGCGTGCGGGTCGCCAACCCCAACGACCTGCTCCGCGGCGGGATGCTGGTCGCGGTGACGGTGCGCAAGGAGTTCCATCCGGGCGCGATCGTCGTCCCGCGGGCCGCGGTGTTCCAGACCGAGAACGGCGCCAACGTGTTCACCGTAACCAGCCTGCCGCCGCCGCCGGGCGCCGCGCCGTCGAGCTCGTCCGCAGGTCCGCCGCCGGCTGCGGCGCAGAATGGTCCGCCGGTGAAGCTGATGCAAGCCAAGGTCGTCGCCGTCCAGGTCGGCCTGCAGACGGATACGCTCGCCGAGGTGCGCAGCGCCGACATCAAGCCCGGGACGACGGTCATCACCACCCGGCCCGACGCGCTGCGCGATCAGAGCGTGGTGGCGATCGGTCCGGCCGCCGCGCCGCACGGGGCGCAATGATGATCGTGGCGATCCGCCGCGGGCTCGCGCTCGCGGCCGTTGCCGGCCTGATGGCGGGCGCGCAGCCGGCGCTGGCCCAGGCCCCGACGACCCCGGCGGCACCGAAGGTCACGCCGGCACCGGCGGCGACTGCGGTTCCGCAGTCGCCGAGCGCGCTGCCCGGCGCGGCGGGGACGCCGCCGCCCGGGGTTCCCGGCGGTGTCGGGACGCCCGCCCCGGCCGGCGGATCGGCACTGACCAACCCCAACGCGATCCCGACCCTGGCGCCGGCCGATCAGGCGGCGCCGCTGCCGTTCCCGGCGTACGGCACGCCGGCGCCGGCGTCCTCACCGGTCCCGCTCGCCGGCGTGCCGCAGGTGATCACGCTGCAGCAGGCGGTCTTGATCGCGTACGCGCGCTCGCCGCTGCTGGCGTCGGCGCGCGCCGACGTGGGGATCGCGACCGCACCGGTCGGCCTCGCGCAAAGCGCGCTGCTGCCGTCGGTGACCGCGGTAGCGTCGAGCTCGCGCAACTATCAGCAGCCCTCCAACACCGGCCGCAACAGCATCACGATCACCGACCCCGTCACCGGCGCGGTGACGACGCTCAACACGCAGTCGCAGTCGCCGTACACGACCTCGAACGGGCTGTCGGTCGCGTTGCAGCAGCTGATCTTCGACGGCGGCAAGGTCGCCGCGCAGATCCGCAGCGCGCGGGCAACGCAGTCGTCGTCGATCGCAACGTATCAGCGCGAGCTGCAGACGGTCGCCTTCAACGTCGCGACCGCGTACTACAACACGCTCGCCGCCGAGCGCCAAACGCAAGTCGCGCTGACCACGGTCCAGCTCGACCTCGTTCAGGAAGCGCTGGTCTCCGCGCAGATCCGCGCCGGGACGGAGGCTCGGGCCGACTTGTCGACCGCGCAGCTCCCGACCGCGCAGGCGCGCGTCGCGGTCGTGAAGGCGCAGGCCAACCAGTACGTGCAGCTGGCGACGTTCGCCAACGCGCTCGGACTCGACGCAGGCGCGAGCGTGCAGCCCAAGGACGACATCCCGGCGCTGAGCGCGACCTCGGGGACGGTCACCGTCAACCCGTCGTTCCCGACGCCGACGTACAAACAGGCGATGATCCGAGCGACCGCGTTCCGGCCGGACCTGAGCTCGCAGCAGTTCGCGGTGATCTCGAGTCAGGAGAATCTGCGCGCCGCGCGGCTGGGGACGTTCCCGACGCTCACCGGCTCGGCCGACTACGGTCCGGCGTCCACCGACTCCGGCGGCGGCTCGTTCCGCAACAGCGGCTCGATCGGAGTGAAGCTGACGATCCCGATCTACGATCAGGGTGTCACTCGCGCACAGACCGCGCAGGCACAGGCCGAGCTCGACAAGGCCAACGCGCAGTACGTCATCGCGCTGCAAGGCATCCAGCTCAACGTCCAGCAGTCGCTGGTCAACCTGGTCGCAGCGTACGCGGCGCTCGACCAGACCAACGCCGAGCTCGCCAAGGCACAGGACGTGCTGCGTTCGACCGAGGCGCAGTTCCGCGCCGGCGTCACGACGCTGCCGCTGCTGCTCAACGCGCAGGTCGGGATCACCCAAGCCCTGACCGACGAAGTCACCGCCGTCTACTCGGTGCGGCAAGCGGAGCAGACGATGCTGTTCGCGGAGGGCGTGAACGCCGCCGGGTGAATCCCGGCGGTATGAACCCCACCGTCCCCGTTTGGATCGACGATCCGACCAACGCGGCGATCCTTGCCGTGAGCGAGGATCGCTTGACGGGCTTCCAGCTCGACCCGTTCGGTGAGATCGCCGAACGCATCGGTATCGACGTCGCGACGGTTCTCGAACGGATCGTCGCGATGCTGCGTTCGGGGACGATCCGGCGCGTTCGCCAGACGCTGATGGCGACCAACCTGGCCGCCGGCGCGCTGTGCGCCTGGCAGGTTCCGAACGACCGGCTGAGCGACGCGTTCGAATGGATGTTCGAGCAAGACCCGTTCTCGGGGCATGTCGTGATCCGCACGACCGACGCCGCGACGCCCGGCTCGAACTACCGGCTGTGGACGACGCTCAAGGTGCCGCAGGGGTTCTCGATCGACAAGCACGCCGCGTTCTTGGCGCGCACCGTCGGCGCCGAAGCGTATCGTCTGATGCCGGCGCACCGTCTGTTCGCGCTCGGCGTCGGGCACGTCCGGCGCCGCGGGCTCGCGCCCGGCGCGCGCGCGGAGGACCTCGCAGAGGTGATCGTCCCCGAGGTCGTCGAGCTCACGCCGCTCGAGTGGCGCGTGCTCAGCGCGATCAAGCGCGAGCTCGAGCCCGGCGAGATCGTGCGCGACGTGTGGCGCGGCCGGGCCGCCGAGGCCGGCGTCTCGCTCGAAGAGTTCGAGCGCGTCGGGCGCGACCTCAACGCGCGCGGCGTGATCGGACGCTTCTCGACCTTCCTCGAGCACGTCAAGCCGAACCCCAACGCCGGTGGTCAGAGCGTGACCCGCTACAACGCGCTCTTTCATTGGAAGGTCCCGGTCGGGCGCGAGCTCGACGCGGGGCGCGAGATCGGCCGGCACTACGTGATGACCCACGCCTACTGGCGCGAGGGCGGTCCGGAGTTCCGCGGCGTCAACGTCATGGGCGTCGCGCACGGCACGGAGAAGGAGTTGCTCTTGGCGCACAAGGCCGCGATCGACGAGCACCTGCGCGAAGCCGGGATCGGCTTCGACTACACCAACGTGTTCTGGGGCGGGCGCAGCGAGATCAAGCCATCCGAGATCGCGCCCGACGCCTACGTTGCGTTCTGTGCGCACTTCGGACTCGACCCCGAGACGATGCGGTGACGCTGCGACTCGCGCTCGCTGCGGCGCTGGCCGCGCTGCTGCTCGGCGACTGCACCAAGATCGGCGACACGGGGACGTCGAGCACCGGCGGGGGTGCCGTCCACGCAGACAGGCTGGTGTTGTCGACGATCTCCGATCCGAAGGGACTCAACCCGGCGTTCGCGAGCGCCACGCCGACCCTCGAGCTTTCGGCGCTACTGTTCTCATATGCAGTCCGCTACGACGACCATGCGCGGCCGATCCCCGACGCCGTGAGCGAGATCCCGACGATCGCCAACGGCGACGTCGCCAAAGACGGGCTGACGATCAGGTACAAGCTGCGCCACGGCATCAAGTGGCACGACGGGCAGGGCGAGCTCACCTGCGTCGACATGCGCTCGACCTGGAAGATGATGGTCAACCCGAAGAACGTCATCGACACGACGACCGGCTGGGACGCGATCAAGAGCGTCGACTGCACCGACCCGTACGTCGCGGTCGTGCACATGAAGCACGTCTATGCCTGGTACCTGCAGCAGCTCTGGGGCGTCAACGGAAACTCCCCGATCTTGCCGGCGCACATCATCGACACGTACAACGACGACAAAGGCAGCATGAATCAGGCGCCGTTCAACTCGGCCCCGGTCGGCAGCGGCCCGTACCGCTTCGTGTCGTGGCAGCGCGGCACCGAGATCAGGCTCGAAGCCTTCCCCGACTACTTCCTGGGCAAGCCGAAGATCGACGAGGTGGTCTATAAGATCATCCCCGACGGCAACACGCTGACCACACAGGTCCAGACGCACGAAGTCGACATCGGGTGGAACGAGCCGCCGGTCCAGTACGACCGGCTCAAATCGGCACCCGGCGTCACGACGATCGCGCCGGTCGTCTACATCTTCGATCACCTCGACTTCAACCTGACCCGGCCGATGTTCGCCGACGTTCGCGTTCGGCGTGCCCTGACGTACGCGATCGACCGGGCGACGCTGCTGGCGAAGATCCAGCACGGGCTCGGCGAGCTGTCGCCGACGTTCATGGACCCGACCCTCTACAAAGCCGCCTACGATCCGACCGTGATGACGTACCCGTACGATCCGGGCCGTGCGAACGCGCTGCTCGACGCCGCGGGCTGGCATCGTGGCGCCGACGGAATCCGCATCCGCAACGGGCAGCGGCTTTCGTTCCAGCTCTCGACGCAGGTCGAGTCGACGAACGGGCGGCTGGTGGAGACCGAGCTCCAAGCCTACTGGCGCGCCGTCGGCGCCGACGCCGAGGTCAAGAACTATCCCACCAGCTTGTTCTTCGACCAGACCCTCAACGGGGTCATCGCCGGCGGGAGGTTCGACATCGCCCAGTACGCCTGGGCGGGCGCGGCCGAGGTCGACCAGAGCGCGATCTACTCGGGACACTTCATGCCGCCGCACGGTCAGAACTACCCGCGCTGGAACAATGCGCGCGCGACGGCCGCGATGGACGACGCCAACTCGACGGTCATCCCCAGCCGGCAAATCGCCGACTACAAGATCGTGCAGCAGGAGTTCGCCAAGGACGATCCGTCGATCATCCTGTGGTTCCGCAAGTTCGTGATCAGCTATCCCAGCGACCTCAAGGACTTCAGCTCGACGCCGGTCATCACGACGCCGTTTTGGAATCCCTGGGCCTACCATTTCTGACCGGCGATTCGCGCGGCTCGTAGCGGCGGCGCTCGCGCTGATCGTTTGCGCGCCGCTCGCCGGCCCCGGCGCGGCGCGCGCGGCCGGTGGGCGCCACCCGTACACCGTCCCGCACGTGCTGCGCTACGCGACCAGCGAGGACATCGTCGGGCTCAATCCACACCTCGACCAGCAGCTCACGCTCTCGTTCATGTCGTCGCTGACGATGGCGTGGCTGGTGCGTTTCGACCGCGACGATCGGCCGGTCCCGGAGCTCGCGACCGCCGTCCCGAGCCGGGCGAACGGCGGGATCTCGCGCGACGGCAAGACGATCACGTACCACCTGCGGCGCGACGCGAAGTGGTCGGACGGGGTGCCGTTCACTGCGGCCGACGTGAAGTTCTCGGTCGGCGTCGTGCTCAATCCCAAGAACAACGAAGGGACGCACCTCGGCTTCGACCAGATCGCGCGAGTCGAGACGCCCGACCCGTACACCGTCGTCTTCCGGTTGATCCGGCCGTACAGCGGCTTCTACGTCAACTTCTTCAGCTCGGCCGGCGCGAACCCGTGCATCCTGCCCGAGCACTTGCTGGGTGCGATGGACACGATCAACGACGCACCGTACAACGCGCTGCCGGTCGGGATCGGGCCGTTCAAGTACGCGTCGTGGAGGCGCGGCGACAGCGTCGAGCTCGTGCCCGATCCGCTCTACTTCGGCCGCAAGCCGAAGCTGCAGCGGGTGATCTTCAAGATCATCCCCGACCGCAACACGATGCTGACGCAGCTGACCACGCACGAGATCGACCTGTGGCTCCCGGTCCCGGCCGCCTACTACGAGCGCCTGCGCGCGCTGCCGGGAATTCGCACGATGCTGCAGCCGTCGTACGCCTACAACCACATGGACTTCGAGCTGCAGCACGGCGCGCTGGCCGACGTGACGGTCCGGCGCGCGCTGCGGCTGGCGACGGACCGCGCGTCCATCTTGGCCAAGATCCGGCACGGTGTCGGCATCTTGCAGGAGACCCCGTTCGGACCGGGACACCGGCTGCACATCGACCTGCCGCGCGTACCGTACGATCCCGCCCAGGCGAATCGCCTGCTCGACGCAGCCGGCTGGGTGCGGGGCACCGACGGCGTGCGCGCCCGCAACGGCCTGCGGCTCGACTTCGACGTCGCGACCGTGACCGGGATCCAGGACACCGATCAGATGCTCGAGCTGGTGCGCGCGTCGTGGCAGCAGATCGGCGTGCGCTTCGAGGTCAAGCACTATCCGTCGCAGCTCTACTTCGCGCCGGCGGCGACCGGCGGCGTCCTCTACGGCGGGAAGTTCGACGTCGCGTTCTACGCCTGGTTCACGCCGCCCAACGGCGACGTGGCGAACCTGTTCGAGTGCGAGCGCCTCCCGCCGCACGGGCAGAACTTCATGCACTGGTGCAATCGGGCCGCCGACCGCGCGCTGCACGACTTCGCGCTCACCTACGACGAGGCGCGCCAGCGCGCCGACTCCCGCACCTTCCAGGCGGCGCTGGTCCGCGACGTGCCGACCGTCGTCCTCGACGCGCGCCAGGACCTCTACGCGTTCAACGATGACCTGCGCGGTTTCCGCCCGAACCAAGTCACCCCGTTCGACGACCTCGTCGACGCCGACATATGAGGAGCCTTCGGTGAAGAGAGTACTCGCGTTCTCGCTGGCAGCGCTGCTGCTGGCCGGCTGCACCAAAGTCGGCACCGTCAGCTCGTCCGGGAGCGGTTCGGAGCACGCGCGCAAGAACGCCTACACGGAGCCGCACGTGCTGCGCATCGGCGACACCCAGGAGTTCGACACCCTCAACCCGCTCCTCGCGACCTCGCTGATCCTCGGCAACCTGTCGCAGCTGACGATGGCGTACCTGGTGCGCTACGGTGCCGACAACCGCCCCGTGCCGGAGCTCGCGACCGTGGTGCCGACGCAAGCCAACGGCGGGGTGAGCAAGGACGGGCTGCGCATCACCTGGCACCTTCGCCGCGGGGTCAAGTGGTCGGACGGGGTACCGTTCGACGCCGACGACGTCGTGTTCACGACCAACGCGGTCAACAACCCGCGCAACAACGTGCCCGGTCGCGACGGCTGGGACCTCATCACCAAGATCGACGAGCCCGACAAGTACACCGTCATCTACCATATGAAGAAACCGTACTCAGGCTACCTTCCGTCGTTCTTCGGCTCGGCCGGCGCGAACCCGTGCGTGATCCCCAAGCACATCTTGGGGAATCTCCCCGACATCAATCACGCGCCGTACAACAGCAAGCCGGTCGGCATCGGGCCGTTCCGTTACACGGAGTGGGTCCGCGGCGATCACATCACCCTCGAGGCGAACCCCTACTACTGGCGCGGTCAGCCCAAGATCAAGAAGGTCATCTACCGGTTCATCCCCGACCGCAACACGCTGCTCACGCAGATGCGGACCGGCGAGCTCGACATGTGGACGTACGTGTCGTCGGCGTACTACGACCGCATCCACGCGCTGCCCAACGTCGCAACGTTCCGCGGGCCGAGCTACCTGTACAACCACATCACGTTCAACACGTCGCACCCTGTCTTCAGCGACGTTCGCGTGCGCCAAGCGCTACGGTTCGCGACGGACCGCAAGGAGATCCGCGACAAGATCAACCACGGAATCGGGATACTGCAGGAGAGCTCGATAACGCCGGCCAGCCCGTTCTTCGTCAAGGAGCCGATGATCCCGTACGATCCGGCGAAGGCGAACCAGTTGCTCGACGCGGCCGGGTGGAAGCGCGGGGCGGACGGAATCCGCGCGAAGAACGGCGTCAAGATGAACCTCGACTGGGCGGCGCCGGCCGGATCGCCCGACGGCGACGCGCTCATCGAGCTCGTCCGCGCGATGTGGCAGCGCGTCGGCGTCTCGATCACCGCCAAACACTACGATACCGGCTTGTACTTTCAGCTCGTCGGCGGGATCATCTACGGCGGCAAGTTCGACGTGACGTCGTTCGCCTGGCAGCTCACGCCCGACAACGATCTCAACCCGGAGACCTCCTGCGCCTTGTTCCCGCCCAACGGACAGAACGTCGCGCGCCTCTGCGACCCCAAGCTCGAGCCGCTGCTGCAGGAGGAGAAGACGGACTACGACGAGGCGAAGCGCAAGGCGACGATCGCCAAGGCGATGCCGCTGATCATCAACGACGCCGCGTTCTTCACGCTGTACATCCGCGAGGACATCCACGCGTACAACAGCGACCTGACCGGCTGGCACCCCAACAACACGACGCCCTTCGACGACTTCTTGAGCGTCGACATTTAGTGTGTGTTCGGCCCTGCGCGGAGCGCAGGACCGATTCGTCTTCCTGCGTGTGCGATGATCGCGCTCAGGAGGACGCAGCCCGCGAGCGGGATCGCGCGCAAGAGTCCCCAGGCGGGGATGCGGGCGTCGAGGCCGGCGGCGTGCTGCTGCGCGGCCCAGACGGCGCTCGCATCTGCGCCCGCGGGTGCGTGAAAGAGCGGCGGCAGCGCGTCCGGCCAGACCGGCGCGGGGAACGCGTGCGCGAGCGGGATCGCGGCGCACGCGACGGCGGCCAGCGCGACGAAAGGTGCGAGGTCGGCGCGGGTGGCGCGCTCGCCGCGCCCTAGCACGACGAACGCACACGCCGTCGCCGCGCCGAGCGCGACGATCTGCGCCGCAGCATCGGGTCGCTGCGCGAGGCCGAACCAGTCGACCAGGACCAGCGCGATTCCGACGCCGGCTGCGGCGCGCGCCGCACCCGTCGAGGTACGTGCGAGCACGAGCGCGGGGATCAGCACGAGCACGAAGTCGTGCTCGTGGAAGAACGGGACCGCCAGCGGAAGCAGCGCGAGCGCGACCAGCGTCCCGTCGCGCGCGCCGAGCCGGAGTCCGATCGTGACCGCGACGACGACAGCGATCGCGCCGAGCGCGCATGCGGTCCCGATCGCCGACGCGAGCGCGTCCGGCGCGCCGAGCGACGCCGCGATCGCGGCCGGCGCGTATTGGATCGCGTCGAACCGTTCGGCACGCGCGTGCTCGCCCAAACGCGCCACGTAGCCCATGACGCCGCGCAGGCCGCCGCCGGCCCAGAGCGTCAGCAGCGCGAACGCGATCGCCGCGAGAGCGCTGCCGAGCAGCGCGGCGCGGTCGCGCAACCGTGCGACCAGCGGCAGCGCAAGGTTCGGCTGAATCGCGGCGAGCAGCGTCGCCGCCGCGCCGGCCGCGACGTTGCGCCGCTCGAAGGCGAGCAGCGCGCAGCCGACGCCGGCCGCGGCGATCAGCGCCGCTTGTCCGAGCGCGAACGCGCTGGTGCCGGCACCGCTGGTGATCCCGAACGCGAGCGCGGCGATCGTCACGACGAGGGTCCGAGGTCCGGCGAGCGCGAGTGCCGCGACGACGAGCGCGAGATAGGCGGCTGCGAGCAAGACGATCCAGACCCGCAGCGCGATCGGATGCGGTAGCCGTGCGAGCGCGCCGAACATCGGCAGCGCCGCGGCCGGTCCTGCATACGGCAACAGCTCGTCGCGCGACGGATCGACGCCGCCGATCGTGCGCTCAACGTTCCAGACCGCGCGCGACCACGGGTCGCCCCCCGCGTTCCACACCGCGCCCGCGGCGTAATAGGCCTCGAAGTCGCGGCCGAACGGCCCCTGCGTCGGCGGCGGCCGCAGCACCGTGTACGCGAGCGCCGCGCCGAGCAGCACGCCGGCCAGCGCGAAGCTACGCTGCAGGCCCGCGTCCGATCGAGCGCGCGCGCGTCACGCGTGCAGCGAGAGCTGCGACGGATCGAGCTTGGTCGCCGCCGCGCACAGCCCGGCGATCCCGAGCAGCACGAAGTACGCGACTGCCAGGCCCGCGCGCTGGCGCACCGACACGATCTGCATCACCGGGTCGACGTAGCCGCGAAAGGCAGCGATCCCGCGCGGCACCGACGACAGCAGCACCAGGATCACGATCACCCAGGTGAAGATCGAGCGCGGCTGCCACACGAGTACCCCGGCAGCGACGAGCACGGCGCCGACGAGCCAGATGCGGCCGTCGATCGCACCGGCGACGCGGCCGCCGTCGAGCGGCATCGCCGGAATCAAGTTGATCAGGTTGATGAAGAACCCGAAGTAGGCCGCCGCGATCCAGAAATTCTCGCCGGTGCTCAGCCCGAACCCCCAGCAGATCGCCGCCGCCGCGATCCCGAACACCGGGCCCATGATCGCGGCGAACGCGTTGATCGCCGGATCGGTCGCCATCGGCGAGGCGACGAACGCACCGAACCCCGGGATGAACGTCGGCAGCGACGCCGGGATCCCGACGTTGCGATAGGTCACGTAGTGGCCAAGCTCGTGCACGGCCAGCATCGCGACGAGGACGATCCCGAACTTCCAGCCGAAGAAGAGCGCGTAGAAGTAGATGGAGATGAACATCGACCCGAACGTCAGCGCCAGCTTCGGCGCAAAGACCAACCACTTGAGCGACGAGAGCGCCAGCAGCGCTCCCTTGAACTTCAGCGCGAGGGCGCCGAGCGCAACCAAGATGCCGCCGGCGGTGCGGGCGCTCTTGCCGGCGGGGGCCTGGCGAGGCTGCTGCAGCCGCGCGTCGTCGTCGTGGTCGTGCACCGCGTCGGCGGGGACGGGGTCGTCGTGCATCAGCCGGTAGTTCTCGCTCCACCCGTCCCGCTCCGCGAGTGGCGCCCCGACCTGCCGGAGGGCGACCTGCGGGCGATCTCGCTGCACTGGACCGCCCACGACTACGACCAAGTGTTCCCGGCCTACCATTACTGCATCAGCCGGCCGGACGACGTGCTGGTTCACCACACCCACGACCTGCGCGAGAACATGCGCGACGTGAAGCTCGACCCCGAGCGCCCCTACGCGCCGCACACGCGCGGCCGCAACGCGTGGGCGATCGGACTCTCCGTCGCCGCGATGGAGGGGTCGACGCCGTGGGACTTCGGGCCGTACCCGATCACCGAGGCGCAGATCGACGGCATCTGCCGGGTCGCAGCGACGCTGGCGTCGTTCTACGAGATCGACGTCGCCGCGATTCGCACCCACGCCGAAGCGGCGCGCGACGACGGCTACTTCGGCGCCGGCGACAACAACTTGCGCTGGGACATCGCGCGCTTCCGGCCCTCGCCCGATCCGCTGGTCGTCGAAGAAGCGACCGCCTGCGGCGACGAGTTCCGCCGCCGCATCGCCGCCTACATGCGATGAAACGGATCGTCGTGCTGGGCGGCGGGTTCGCCGGCGTCGCGGTCGCGCGCCGGCTCGAACGCCGGCTGCGGCGCGACGAGGCGGAGATCGTGCTGATCAGCCGCGACAACTTCACCCTGTTCACGCCGATGCTGCCCGAGGTGAGCTCGGGCGGCCTCGAAACGCGGCACGTCGCGACGCCGGTTCGCGCGCAGCTCCGGCACACGACGTTCGTGCTCGGCGAGGTCGCGCAGCCGGACCTCGCTGCGCGCACGGTCGAGGCGCGCCATCCGCTGACCGGCGCGGTCACCCGGCTCGAATACGACCATCTCGTGCTCGCGCTGGGCAGCGTGACGTCGACGTTCGGCATCCCCGGCGTGGCCGAGCACGCGCTCGCGCTCAAGACGCTCGAAGACGCCGAGACGCTGCGCAACCGCGTGGTCGCCGCGCTCGAGGTGGCGGTCGTGACGCCGCCCGGCCCCGAGCGCGCGCGGCTGCTGACGTTCGCGGTCGTCGGCGGCGGCTACACCGGCTGCGAGTGCGCGGGCGAGCTGATCGACTTCTTTCACTCGATCCTGCGCTTCTACCGGCCGCTGCGGCGGCGCGACGTTCGCATGGTGCTGATCGAGGCCGGCAGCGCGCTGCTGCCCGACCTGCCGCCGGCGATGGGACGGTACACGACGCGTCATCTCGCGCGCCGCGGCGTCGAGCTGATCATCGGCGACGGCGTGACGCGCATCGACCGCGACGGGATCACGCTCGCGTCGGGGACGCTGGTCGGTGCCGCGACCGTGGTGTGGAGCGCGGGCGTTCGTCCGTCGCCGGTCCTCGCGTCGCTGCCGGGCTGCGCGCACGCGCGCAACGGCGGCCTGTTGGTCGAGCGCGACATGTCGATCGCCGGCTGCAACGGTGTGTGGGCGCTGGGCGACAGTGCGTGGATTCCGGCCGTGCCGAACGCGCAGCAGTCCGACAAGTCGGCCTGGTATCCGCCGACCGCGCAGCACGCGATCCGCGAAGGGCCGGCGCTGGCCGACAACATCGTCGCGACGCTGCGCGACCGGCCCACCAAACCGTTCCGCTACACGTCGCTCGGAACGATGGCGTCGCTGGGCGGACGGCGCGGCGTCGCCGCGCTGCCCGGCGGAATCGTGCTGACCGGATTTCCGGCTTGGTTCCTGTGGCGCTCCTACTATCTGGCGCGCCTTCCGGGACTGGATCGCCAGGTCCGCGTCGCGTTCGACTGGACCCTCGGGTTGCTGTTCCCGCGCGATATCGCCGAGCTGCGCCTGTACACGGTCCGCGGCCAGACGCAATCCGAGCGCGACGCCGGCATGGCCGTTCCGACCCCCGACCGCTGAACGATGCACGAAGGAAGGCGGATCGGCCGCTGGCCAAACAGCCTGTCCTGAGGTTCTCGAAGGACGAGTGTGGCTCGCCCCGTAGGAGCGAACACACACTTGACGCGGGCCGCCGGCCGGTGTAGTCTCGAACTATGCTTTTAGTTTTAGCCGTTGCCGCCGCCGTCCCGTTCTCGTACGACGGGCCGCTGCGGGCCGGACAGACGCTCACGATCCGCGACGTCAACGGTCCGGTGCGCGTCCGAACCGGCGACCGGTTTTCGGTGCGCGCGACGAAGACGGCGCACCGCGGCGATCCGAACGCCGTCGCGATCAAGGTCGAGCCCGGGCCGAACGGGACGGTCGTCTGCGTGCGCTACGCGCCTGACCTGAACCGCGGCTGCGGCGATCGAAGCAACGACACCCACGACAACGACACGTCGGTCGCGTTCGACGTGACGGTTCCGCGTGGGGTCACGCTCGACGCGAGCAGCGTCAACGGTGACGTCGACGTCGTCAACGACGGACCGAGCGACGCGACGTCGGTCAACGGCAACGTGCGCGTCTCCGGTCGCGACGTTCGCCGCGCGATCACGGTGAACGGCTCGGTGACCGTCGACATCCTCGACCGTACGCGCGGGGAGCTGACCGCCAAGACCGTCAACGGCGCGATCGACGTCACGCTGCCGCACGGCAGCGGCCTGACCGTCGACGCAAGCACGGTGAACGGCGACATCCACGCACCGGGGATGACCGCCACTCATCCGCAGTACGGTCCCGGCGCGAGCCTCCACGGCACGCTCGGTGACGGCGGCCGGCGGTTGAACCTCGATTCCGTCAACGGCTCGATCACGCTGCACTGAGCGAGGGCAGAGTCCTCCCGACGCGCCGACACAGTTCCGCTTGACGCCAGCCGTGCGCCCCTCTTGACGCCGTTGCTCTGAAGGCGTACGTTGCTTCAGAGGAGCAACATGGCTCTTTGGAGCAACGTTCTCAATAAGGCGCTCGCTGGCCTGCCCCCAAGTTGGACCGCTCTACCGGGTCGGAACCACCTTCGGGGCCACATAGAGTTGCGCTCGCCCGCCGGCGACCGCACGCGCTTCATCGTCCAGGTTCGCGCGCAATTCGCTCCAAGCGACCTCCAAAGCGTCATGAAACGTCTTACTCCCGTCGAGAGGCGAGGTTCGGCGTACCCTCTACTGGTCGCGTCCTTCCTCAGTCCGCGATCACGCGAAATGCTCCGAGAACAGGGCATCTCCCATGCCGACGAGACCGGCAACGTGTGGCTTTCGACCCCACACATCTATGTAGAGCGGTCAGGACGCGACCGCGCGCCAATACGCGACGAGGGTGGGCTCCGGCGCTCGCTGCGCGGTTCAATCACAGGACGCGTCGTTCGCTATCTCTGTGAGATGCCACCGCCCATCGGCGTGCGCCAACTCGCGACCCACGCAAAGGTGAACCCGGGCAACGTCTCTCGCATCCTCGATCTCCTCGAGCGCGATGCTTTGGTCGGCCGGCAGCAGGGAGCGATCGTCAGCGTCGATTGGGCTTCGCTCATCCGCCGCTGGGCACTCGATCTAGCGAAAGATCGCGCCTTCGAGGACATCATTGCACCGCGTGGCATCGATTACGCTCTGGCACAGCTCGCACGCCTGGATGTCCGATACGCTGTTACGGGGTCGTACGCAAGTGCGATGCTTGCGCCGGCCGTATATCCAAACACGCTCGATGTCTATGTCGAGGATGAAAACCTTGTCGTGCCGGCAATCGGTCTCGCGGAAACAGACATGGGAAACGTTCGACTAATCCGTCCCTTCGATCCAATCGTTTTTGCGAACGGCATTGAGCGCAAGAGGGCGAACCTCGCAAATCCTGTTCAAATCGCCGCCGATCTGCTCTCACTTCCTCATCGTTCTGTCGAGGAGGTCGACGCACTTTTCGCCTGGATGGAACGTAATGAGCGACTCTGGCGGCGGCTTCGCTGAGGCCTACGCGCTCGCGCGACGTACGCTCATTGAGGCCGCGACGGCGCTCCACATCGTATCGACCAGCGGCTTCGTCCTCGTCGGTGCCCACGCGGTTTACCTGCGCGCGCCGGATTCGCTGTTCGGTATTCCTGCGTTTACCTTCGACGGCGACCTCGCCGTCAATCCGCGCAGTGTCGTCTACTCGGACCTCGTACGCAAGACACTGGAGGCGGCGGGTTTCGACCTGCGCGGCCGACTTGCCAGACTCTACGTTCGCCGCGGAATTCCCGAGCCGGAGTCGCGCGCCGCACGCGTCGACGTCCTTGTCCCAGCGCGGGTAGCGCACAATTGGTCAGCTGACCGATATGACCCGCTCGCGGCGCTGTCGCAGCCGGGTCTCGAGATCTGTTTATACGATCACTCGCCGATGCTGGTCGAGACGCACAGCGACGGCGTCCCTCCGCGCTCGATTACTCTTGAAGTGGCTGGCGTAGTGGGCTTAATCGTCGCGAAGGCGTGGAAGCTACGCGAGCGCGAGGCGGATGGCGCCGAAGCCTTCGCGGACGTGCGGAAGGACGTGGCCGACGTGTATCGCCTTCTGCGCGTTATGGAGCCGGAGCCGGCAATCGCGACGCTGCGCGGGGTCGCTCACGAGCCCGGAGTGATCGAATGCGCGCGTGGCGGCATGGACGCACTCCGGCACGTTCTCCGGTCGCGTGGTCCTGGAGAGGCGGCGATGCGTGCGTTGTTGCCGAGGGGACGCGCGGCGGACATCGCAGCGCGCTCTTTGGTTATCCTCGCGAACGAGTTCGCAGACTGTATCGAGACTGCACTACCGTGACCAAACTCAGGCGGGAAAAGCGTCGCCGTCCAACGCGTGCCGTGAGCGTCGTGCTCAAAGCGAGTCAGCTCAGCCAGGCGTCGTCGGGGCCGGCGTAGACGTTGCCGTAGAGCGACTGCGCGTCGGGGTACGGCTCGCTCTCGACTTCATCGGTCGTGCGGTTGACCAGTTCGGTGATCTCGCGTTTGAGCGTGGCGACCTCCTCGGCCGAGAGCACCCCGCGTTCGACCAGCTGCTGCTCGTACTTCGGCACCGGATCGTTGGGCCGCTGACCGGCGACCTCGTCGCGCGTGCGGTAGGTGCGGTCGTCATCGTCGGTCGTGTGTGACAGGAACCGGTAGCACATCGACTCGACCAGCACCGGGCCGTGACCGGCGGCGGCGTGGGCGCGCGCGTCGCGCACGGTCGTGTAGACGGCGACCGGATCGAAACCGTCGCAGGTGACGCCGTGGATCCCGTAACCGCCGGCGCGCGCCGCAACGCTGGCGACGCGCATCTGCTTGCTGATCGGCGTCGAGATGGCCCACTGGTTGTTCTCACACAGGAACAGTACCGGCAGCGCGTGCACGGCGGCGAAGTTGAGCGCCTCGTGCCACTCGCCTTGTGACGTCGCGCCCTCGCCGAACTGACAGAACACGACGCGGTCGGCGTCGCCGCCGCGCCGCAGCGCCCACGCGGCGCCGACCGCGTGCGTGCACTGGGCCGCGATGATCGAGGAGATCGACGCGATCCCGCGCGCGCGCGCGGTGACGTGGTTGATGATCGAGCGGCCGCCGGTGGTGTCCTTCGCGCGCGCCAGCTGCGAGCGGAACAGGTCGACCAGCGGGAACCCGCAGGCGAGGATCAGGCCGGTGTTGCGGTAGTACGGATAGAGCAGATCGCGCCCGCGCTCGAAGGCGAGGCCCGTTCCGGCCTGCACCGCCTCGTGGCCCTCCGAGCCCATCGCGATGCCGATCTTGCCCTGGCGGTTGAGCTGAAAGCCTCGCGTGTCGACCGCGCGCTGGACGAGCATGTTGCGGAACAGCGTGAGCAGCTGCTCGCGGCTGAGCTCGGATGCGGTCGAGGAGGTCGTCGCCATCGCCGGAGCCCTTCCGCGAACGGGGTCGCGCCCCTACCGAGCGTTCGGGTGGGGATGAGCGCAGCGACCTCGGAAGGATGCCGCGATGTCCGTTCGCTTCCGTCTGGCCGCCGGCGTCCTGCTCGCCGTGACGGCGCTGGGCTCCAGCCTGTTCGCGCGCGTCGCCGGTGCGGCGCCGGCCTCGGTCGGCGCGCCGGCCCCGGTCCGCCGTCCTGCTCCGAAAGCGGTCAAGCCGACGCCGGCGCCCGACAGCTTCACCTTCCGCGCGATCGGCCCGGCGGCGTCGGGCGGCCGCGTCGCCGCGGTCGCCGGCAGCGACCGTGACGACCGGCTCTACTACGTCGGCGCGGCGGCCGGCGGCGTGTTCAAGTCGACCGACGGCGGGACGTCGTTCCAACCGGCCTGGACCGGTCCGCACTTCGGAGCGATCGGCGCGCTCGCGGTGGCGCCGAGCAACGAGAACGTCGTGTGGGCCGGAACGGGCGAAGCGAATCCGCGCAACGACGTCTCGTACGGCGACGGCGTGTGGCGCTCGCGCGACGGCGGCAAGCACTGGGTCCACCGCGGGCTCGACGACACCGCGCTGATCGCCAAGATTCTCGTCGATCCGCGCGATCCGAACCGCGCGCTGGTCGCCGCGCTCGGCAACCCGTGGAAAGACGACAGCGCGCGGGGCGTCTATCGCACCGCCGACGGCGGTCGCAGCTGGACCAAGACGCTCTACGCCGGACCGGCGAGTGGCGCGGCCGACCTGGCCTGGAATCCGAAGCGGCCGCAGACGGTGTTCGCGGCGATCTGGCAGTTCCGGCGCCAACCTTGGATCGCGACCAGCGGCGGTCCGCGCGACGGCCTGTACCGTTCGCGCGACGGCGGTCGCAGCTGGACGAAGATCGTAGGACACGGTTTCCCCGGCGGCATGCTCGGCCGGATCGGCGTCGCGGTTGCGCCGGGCGACCCGCGCCGCGTCTACGCGGTCGTGCAGTCGAAGCTCGGTACCGTCTGGCGTTCGGACGACGGCGGCGACAGCTGGCGCAAGACGTCGTCCGACACGACGCCGGAGCAGCGTCCGTTCTACTTCAGTCACCTGGCCGTCGACCCGCTCGACCGCAACCGCGTGATCTCGCTGTCGATGTACATGACCGTCACCAAGAACGGTGGCCGCACCTGGAAGCACCTCGAAGGCTATCTGCACCCCGACAACCACGCGATCTGGTGGTCGGGCGACGGCCGGCGCATCATCGAAGGGAACGACGGCGGCGTCGTGCTCAGTCGCAACGGCGGTGCGACCTGGGGTTTCCTCGACCGGCTGCCGATCGGGCAGATCTACCACGTCGGCTTCGACGACGGCAACCCGTACACGATCTGCGGCGGATTCCAGGACAACAGCTCGTGGTGCGCGCCGGCCACTGCCCGCAACGGAACCGGGCTGATGAACCGCGACTGGTACGCGATCGCCGGCGGCGACGGAATGTTCGCGATCCCCGATCCGGTCGATCCGTCGCTGATCTGGACCAACACGCAGGACGGCTCGCTGGGGATTTACGATTCGAAGGCGCGCCAGAGCATCGACGTCTCACCGTTCCCGCGCGACGTCTTCACCTCGACCACGTCGCTGGCGCAGTCGCCGTACCGGTTCAACTGGAACGCGCCGCTGGCGTTCTCGCCGCAGGGCGGTCACACGGCGTACTTCGGCGGCAACGTCGTGTTCGAGTCGACCGATCGCGGGCGGCACTGGACGCCGATCAGTCCCGACCTCACCCGCAACGAGAAGAACCACCAGCTCGCGTCGGGCGGCGCGATCTCGCTCGACGTCTCCGGCGCCGAGTACTACGACACGACGCTGGCGATCGCGCCGTCGCCCAAGGACTCCGGCACGATCTGGGTCGGCACCGACGACGGCTTGGTGCAGCTGACCCGCGACGGCGGCAAGACCTGGAGCAACGTCACGCCGCGCGGCTGGCCGAAGTACGGGCGCGTCGAGGAGATCGACGCGAGCACGTTCGCGGCCGGAACGGCGTTCGTGCAGCTCGACCGCCACGATCTGGGCGATCCGCGGCCGTACGCGTTCGTCACCGACGATTTCGGCGCGAGCTGGCACAGCATCGCGTCGAATCTCCCGCTCGACGCGCCGGTCCGCGTCGTGCGCCAAGACGTGCGCAACGCCGACGTCGTGTACGCCGGAACCGAGAACGGGCTGTGGATCTCGTACGACCGCGGCGGCCGCTGGGAGCGGGTGAAAGCCGGGCTACCGGTCGTCCCCGTCTACGATCTGCACGTGCAGCCGGCGGCGAACGACCTGCTGCTGGCGACGCACGGCCGCGGGTTCTACGTGCTCGACGACGCGACGCCGCTGCAGCAGCTCGCCGCCGCCCGCGCGCGCGCCGGCGCGACGCTGTTCCCGATCCGCACCGCGACGCTGTGGGCATCGTTCCCGTCGGTGGAACCGGGCGACGGCAACGCGCTCCCGTCGAACGAGTTCGCAGCGCCGAACGCGCCGGGCGGCGCGATCGTCACCTTCTACCAGCGCACGCGCGCGAAGACGCGGCCGTGGCTCGAGATCCTCGACGCGACCGGTCGCGCGGTGCGCACGCTGCGCGGCTCATACCCGACCGACGAAGGCCGCAAGTACTTCGTCACCAACGAGCGCGGAATCAACCGGCTGGTGTGGGACGGTACGGAGGACGGCCCGACGCGCTGGTACGGTACCAGCCTGCAGAACATGGGACCGATGACCGGCGCCGAGGCGCTGCCCGGAACGTACACCGCCCGGCTGCACGTCGACGGCCGTACGTCCGACCAGCCGTTCACCCTCGCCGACGATCCGAACAGCCCGTGGACGCCTGCGCAGCGCGCATCCCGGCACGCATTTCTCGCCACGCTCTACGGCTGGTTCGACGAGATCGACCGCGCGCTCAACGAGATCGACCACCGGCTGAAGCGCAAGACGCTGCCGCCCGCGACGCGCGCGCAGCTGATCGCGCTGCGCAACGAGCTGACCTCGAACGCGCAGCACGACGAAGACTCGGTGGCCTTGCCGGATCGTCTGCGCGAGCAGATCGGCGGACTGGCCGGCGCGCTCGGCGGCGGCCTGCAGCCGCCGTTCTCCCAGCACGAAGCGGCACTTGCCGCGCTGCGACCAAAGGTGCTCGCCGCACAAGTCGTGGTCGGCAAGGTTCTCGGCCCGGCGTTCCTGCGGCGGATCGTCGCGCCGGCACCGGTGACGGTGCCGCCGGCACCGGCGTCGGTGCCGATGCCGACGTCGATCTACAGCCCGCCGGCGGCGCCGACGCCCGCGCCGTGACCGCGGCGATGGAACCGCGCAAACCGTACGACATCGACTCGCTGACCGACGTGGCGCTGCGCGTGTTCGCCGAACGCGGTTACGACGGCGCGTCGATGGACGACGTCGCGCGCGCTGCCGGGATCACCAAGGCTTCGATCTACCACCACGTCAGCGGCAAGGAGGCACTGCTGGAACGCGGGCTCGGGCGCGCGCTCGACGCGCTGTCGGCGATTCTCGCCGAGCCCGGCGCGCGCGAAGGCGCGGCGGTCGAGCGGCTGCGGTTCGTGGTGACGCGCGTCGCCGAGACGACGCTGCATCTGCTGCCCGAGCTGACCGTGCTGTTCCGCGTCCACGGCGCATCGCGCAGCGAGCGCAACGCGCTCGAGCGCCGCCGCGCGTTCGACCGTCACGTCACCGCGATCATCGCCCAGGCGCAACGCGACGGCGACGTTCGCACCGATCTCGACCCGCGCCTGGTCGCGCGCCTCGTCTTCGGCATGTCGAACTCGGTCGTCGAATGGTACCGCAGCGGATCACTCACCCGCGACACGATCGCCGCCGCCATCGCCGCCATCACCTTCGAAGGCATCGTCCGCCGCTGACGCTCACGCGAGGGACTCTCACGGATCGTCCGAGTCGGACCCGTGCGCGAGGTACTGGGCGGTCGTGCCGAGCTCTTTGGCGATGCGCAAGCCGATGACGAAGCTGGCGATCTTGGTCTGACCGTTCTCCATCTGCCGAATCGCGGACTCGGTGACGCCGACGCGCGACGCTAGCTGCGTGCAGGTCAGGCCACGCGCGATGCGGAGCTGCCGCAGACGTGCGCCGAAACCGTCCATGCGTGGAGCGGCGGTCCGCCGTCTACGGCTTCACGTCGGGCGGCCGGACGTAGCCTTCGGACCGGTAGCCGCGGACGTCGTAGCGGGCCAGGATCCAGGGACGGAGCGTCGCGCGGTCCTCGCGGGGAAGCCGCTCGATCGCGTGCTGCACCTCCTCGAGGCTCGGCTGCGGCGGCTGGAGCTCGGGTCGGAAGCGGTCGCGCGGTTCCATCGGACGCGCGCACTTATGCCGGCCGGTATCGAACACCTGTTCGATTTCCGACCGAATCCGAAACCGCCCGGGCGCCCGGCTGGGTACGGTGCCGGGGATGGCTGGGGAGCGGCACGAGCTGTGCGTGATCGGGGCCGGGACGGCGGGCTTTGCGGCAGCGGAAGCGGCGCGGGCCGCCGGCCGTGACGTCGTGCTCATCGCCGGCAACGAGGAACTGGGCGGGACGTGCATCCTGCGGGGCTGCATGCCGGCCAAGGCGATCCTGGCCGCGACCCAGCTCGAAGGCGAGCTGGAGAAGGCGCACCAGGTCGGGATCGAGACGGCGGCGGTACACGTCGACCTGCCGGCGATCATCCGGCGCAAGCGCGCGCTCGTCGACTACTTCGCCGAGGACCGCGTCGCCGAGCTGGAGACGTATCCGCTGGTCCGCGGCGACGCGTGCTTCGTCGCATCCGATGCGATCGCGGTCGACGGGCGGCGCATCGTCGCCGACCGGTTCGTGATCGCGACCGGCGCATCGACCGTTCCGCCGCCGGTCCCCGGACTCGCCGGCGTCGCCGGGGTCACGCCGGCCGACGTGATGGAGATGACGCACGCACCGGGCTGCGTCGCGATCGTCGGCGGCGGACCGATCGGCTGCGCGTTCGCGCAGTTCTTCGCCCGGCTCGGCACCGCGGTGACGCTGTTCCAAGACGCACCCGAGCTGTTGCGCAACGAAGATCTCGACGTCGGGCGCGCGGTGCGCGAGGCGCTCGAGCGCGACGGCGTGACGGTTGTGCTCGACGCGCAGTTACGCCGCGCGCAGCGCGACGGCGACGGCACGTCGCTCGTCGCCGACACGCCGCGCGGCGCGTACGAGACCCGCTGCGAGATCGTCGTGCTGGCGACGAACCGTCAGCCGCGCGTCGATGGACTCGACCTCGCCGCGGGCGGAATCGACGGCGACCGCGCGCGCGGTATCGTCGTCGACGCGATGCTGCGCAGCGTCACGAACCCGCGCGTCTACGCGGCCGGCGACGTGCTCGGCCGCCGCGCGATGGTGCATAGCGCCGCCTATGCGGGGCGGCTCGCCGCGACGAACGCGTTCTCGGCCGCGCCGGTCGCCGCCGACTGGGATCGCTGGGAGTCGCACGCGCTCTACACGCAGCCGCAGGTCGCCGTCGCCGGACTCACCGAGCGCGACTGCGCCGCGCGCGGCATCGCGGTCCGCGTTGCGACGCTGCCCGCCGCCGAAGTCGGCAAGGCGCTGGTCTCCGAGCAGACCGACGGCTTCGTCAAGATGCTCGCGCGCGACGACGGCCGCGTCGCCGGAATCGCGCTGGTGCTCGATGACGCGATCGACCTCGCCGGCGAAGCGATCGCGCTGATCGACCGCTGCGCAACCGTCCGCGAGATCGCCGAGATGCCGCACCTCCACCCGACCATGAGCGAGCTCCTCGCCCGCGTCGCCGAACGGCTGTGCTGACGCGAGCGCAGGACGAGCGCTGCCTGGTCGGACAGAGCTATAGACCAGGCGAGTTGTCGGAGACGGTGTTTTGCGGTATATTCGGGGCTGACCGACCATTTGGTAGGGAGAGCCGCAGATGTCCGTGACCGCCTCGAACCAGAATCAGCTTGTCGTCCCGGCCGACGGTTTCGCGCCGTATCCGGAGGTGCCGCAGCCCAACATCTTCCCGATGGAGTGGCGGGTCGAGACGCCCAAGCTGGCCGAGCTCTACGAGCGCGCCAAGCGGCACGTGTGGAACCCGTCGGACTTTCCGTGGGACACGCTGCGCGCCGAGGACTTCACCGAAGAGCAGCGGCTCGGGATCATGTACTGGTACGCGGTGCTGGCGAACTTCGACGGCTCGGGCCCGGCCGTGTTCGCCAAGGCGACGATCCACGCGTTCGAGACGCACCAGGAAGATCCGATCCGTAAGTGCTTCTTCTCGATCACGCACGACGAGATGAACCACGAGGAAGTCTGCCAGCGCGCGATCCAGACGCTGATCCCCGGCGCGCCGATGGACTTCGAGGCGACCAGCGACCTGGCGCGCGCGGCGCAGAACAACATCGGCTGGCTGTACCACAACGGCGGCCGCTACTGGACCGGCTACAGCGCGTCGCTCGCGAAGTATCCGCTCAGCGTCCTGTTCACGTCGTTCATGATGGGCGAGGTCGCGTCGTCGACGCTGTTCTTCGGCATGTCGAAGAAAGCGACGCACCCGCTGTTCAAAGAGATCTTCAAGAAGGTCGGTCAGGACGAAGCGCGCCACCTCGCGATCTGCCTGACCGTGCTCGAGCGCGACTGGCCGGGCCTGAGCGACGAGTACAAGGTGATGATCACCAAGCAGCTGCGCGCGGGCTTCGTGTTTCTGAGCATGATCCTGTGGGAGCCGCCGAACCAGTTCTGGGACATCCCCGACTACTTTCTGCCCAACCACCGCGTGCTGGTGCAGCACGCGCGCGATGCCGGCCTCGGCGTGCTGACCTACGACGAGCAGGCCGAGAACTGGAAGACGGCACTGGCGCGCGTGCGCGCGATCGTCGGCGAGTGGGGGATCGATTTCCCCGCCATCCCCGAGCTCGACCTCGACGGCGTCGACGTCGGCCACATCGGCCCGGAAGACATCATCCCGGTCTTCTGATCGCGGCGCGCGCCGGCGGTTACGTCGGGCGCAGCGCGAGGAAGACGGCGACCGCGATCGTGAGCAGCAGCGGTGCGCTCACGCGCAGCAGGCGCGCCGGTGCGATCCGGTACGTCATCTTGCGGCCGAACTCGATTTGCCGATCGATGGTCCATGCGGTAAGGCCGGCAACTTCGGCGATCGCGACGAACGCCAGGGCGATCGTCATCACCGACTCGGGGGGTGGTGGGTGCAAGGCTGCGAGGCTGGTGACGAGCGCGGTGACCGCGACGAGAATGCACGGCGCTGCCCACAGCCACCGCCGTGACACGAGCCGCCGCGGACGCCCGTCGACTCGCAACCCGGAGGGCACGCGTTTGGGCGCGGACGGATAGCGCCGCGCGACGTGCCAGCAGAGCGCGACGACGGCGACGATCGCGACGGCGATCGCGACCGGCAGGAGGAGCGGACCTAGCGCATCTTCGATCGTCACACGGCGCTCACGGTACGGTTCGTCTTTCCCGCGTGGAAGCAGTTCGCTTTCCCGCGGTCACGTCGCGGCGCTACGCTACTTCTTGACGCAGTGCTGGGTGATCGTGCCGCTCGCGCCGGTCTCGACCGCGTCGATCGTCGCATCGTTGAGCTTCTTGAACGTCGTCGTGCCGCCGCTTTCCCCGCCCGAGGCGAGGACGTGGGTCATCACGAGCACGTTCTCGTGCCAGCCGGGTGTCGTCAAGACCTCGTAATCGCCGAGCGCGCCTTCGGAGATGTAGACCCAGCGCTTGGCCGACGCGTCGTACGAGACCCAGCCGTCGGACGAGTACGCGCCGACGTTGGGGAGCTGCGCGCTGACGTGCTGGACGTAGCTGTTCGGCCGCGCGCCGCGCGCGTAGGTGACGGCGATCGGCCCCATCCCGTTGGACAGCGTGCACGACCACGTGCCGACGAGGAACACCCAGGCCGGGCCGTCGTCGGGCGGCGTTTGCGCGGCGGCCGGTGCAGCGAGCGCGAGCACGACGGCGAATGCGGCCAACAGCCGGCGGAACATCATGCCGAACAGTACGGCGGCCGGTTGCTACGGTCCCGTGCCGAGGTCGCGTCGCCGGACCGCCGAAGCGAACGGCATGACGACCACGACCCCGGCCAACGGCGCGGCCATGTTCGAGCGCCATCGCGAGACGCTCGACCGCGCGCGCGACGCGATCCGCACGCGCGCGTACTTCAGCGCCTACCCGGAGAGCGCGAGCGGCAAGGTGTACGGCGAGACGGCCGCGGCTGAAGGAAAGGCGGCGTTCGAAGCGCGGCTCGGCGCGGCGTTCGTGCTCGACCAGCCGTCGACCGGCGCGACCGCCGCGACCGAACGTTCGCCGTACGGGATCGCCCTCGACGTCGCGTATCCGGTCGGCGATCCCGACGCGCTGATCGCGGCGGCCGTGCGCGCCGGGGAGAGCTGGGGACGCGTCCCGATCGACGAGCGCGTCGGCGTCGCGCTCGAAGCGCTGGCGCGGATCAATCGCCGCTCGTACGAGATGGCGCACGCGGTGATGCACACCACCGGGCAGAGCTTCCTGATGGGCTTCCAAGCCGGCGGCCCGCACGCGCAGGACCGCGCGCTCGAAGCGATCGCGTACGCGTACGACGAGATGTCACGCGTTCCCGAGCGTGTGATCTGGGAGAAGCCGGCCAAGCCCGAGCCGCTGCGCATCGAGAAGACGTATCGCGTCGTGCCGCGCGGCATCGATCTGACGATCGGCTGTTCGACGTTTCCGACCTGGAACGCGTACCCGGGGATGTTCGCCAGCTTGGTGACCGGCAACGCGGTGATCGTCAAGCCGCATCCGCAGGCCGTGCTGCCGCTGGCGATCACGGTCGACGTACTGCAGAGCGTGCTGCGCGAGGGCGGCTACGATCCGCAGGTCGTCACGCTCGCGGTCGACGCGCCCGAACGCCCGCTGGCCAAAGAGCTGGCGCAGCGGCCCGAGATCGCGCTGCTCGACTACACCGGTTCGACCGCGTTCGGCGACTGGCTCGAGCAGAACTCGCCGGCGTTGGTCTACACCGAGAAAGCCGGCGTGAACGCGGTCGTGATCGACTCGACCGACGACCTCGACGGCATGGCGCGCAATCTCGCGATGTCGCTGGCGCTGTATTCGGGCCAGATGTGTACCACGCCGCAGAACCTGTTCGTTCCGCGCGACGGGATCGACGCGGCCGGGTCGCGGATCGCGTTCAACGACGTCGTTGGCGCGCTGCAGCGCGCGCTCGACGGCCTGCTCGGCGATCCGGCCCGCGCGGCCGGCGTGCTCGGAGCGATCGCGACCGACGCGACGCTGCACCGGATCGACGAGGAGAACGCCAAGCCGGGCGTCGTGCGCAAGAGCGAGCCGGTGACGAACCCCGAGTTCCCCGGCGCGCGCGTGCGCTCGCCGCTGATCGCCGTCGTCGACGCGGCCGACCGCGACCGGTTCGAGCGCGAAGCGTTCGGTCCGATCGCGTTCGTCATCCGCACCGCGGACACGGCCGAGTCGCTCCGTTTGGCGACCGGCGAAGCGCGCCGCAGCGGCGCGATCACCGCGATCGTGCACACGACCGACCCCGACGTGCTCGAAGCGGCGCAGCGCTGGGCGGCGGACGGCAAGGTCAACTTGGCGGTGAACCTGACCGGTGCGCTGCTGGTGAACCAGTCGGCCGCGTTCAGCGACTTCCACGTCTCGGGCGGCAACCCGGCCGGCAACGCGTCGCTGACCGACGCGGCGTTCGTCGCCAACCGCTTTCGCATCATCGAGACGCGCACACCGGTCGCCACGGGCACGTGACCACCGAGGAGCAAACCGGCGACGCGCTGGCGCGCGCCTGCGCCGAGATGATGCTGTCGCGCGATCGAGCGTCGCAGGCGCTCGGTCTCGTGCTCGACGAGGCGCGCGTCGGCTACGCGCGCTGCTCGCTGGTCGTCGGGCCGGAAATGGTCAACGGTCATGGCGTCGCGCACGGCGGAATCACCTTCACGCTCGCCGATACGGCATTTGCCTTCGCGTGCAACTCGCGCAACGAAGCGAGCGTCGGGATGCAGGCGTCGATCTCGTACATCGCCGCGGCGAAGCTCGGCGAGCGGCTGATCGCCGAGTGCCGCGAGCAGTCGGTGCGCGGCAGCAGCGGAGTCTACGACATCACCGTCTCGCGAGCGGACGGAACGCTCATCGCGCTGTTCCGCGGCGTATCGCACCGCGTCCGCGGGAGCGTGCTGGAGGGCGCGTCGATCTGACGGACGGCCCACACGACGGGATCTTGCAGCTCCGCGGTGGCGAGCTGCGCGCCCACCCGGTGACGCTGCCGGCGATGCTCGACGACGCCGCGCGGCGCGCTCCCGACCGGCCGTTCCTGGTCGAGCGCGACGCGCAGCGCCGCTGGCGGCGGATCGGGTTCGGCGCAGCGGCGCAGCGCACGCGGCGAATCGGCGCCGCGCTGCGCGCGCTCGGCGGCTCGGAGACGCGGCCGCTGCTGATCCTGAGCGGCAACGGGATCGATCACGCGCTGCTGACCCTCGGCGCGTCGCGGGCCGCGATCCCGGTCGCGCCGGTCGACGCCGCGCTCGGACTCGATCCGCACGACGAGTTCACCCGGTTGCGCGCGATCGCCGCGGTCGTGCGCCCGGCGATCGTGTTCGCGCGCGACGGCTCGGCGTACGCGGCAGCGGTCCGCAGCGCGTTCCCCGACGCCGCGTTCGTCTGCGTGACGCCGCCCGCTGAGACGCGGTCGTTCGACTACGCGCAGCTGCTGACGCACCCGCCGCCGGACGACGAGCCGGCGGTCGGCGGCGAGACCGTCGCCAAGCTGATGTTCGGCAGCGATCCGAACGATGACGCCGCGGCGGTCGTGGTGACGCACGGGATGATCGGCGCGATGCTGCAGGGGCTTACCCAGGCGTGGCCGTTCCTCGAGCGCCGGCCGCCGGTGATCGTCGACGGACTGCCGTGGAGCGGCGCGTTCGGCGGCAACGTCGTGCTCGGGATCGCGCTGCGGCACGCCGGGACGCTGCACGTCGACGACGACGTCTCGTCGAGCCCGCGCGCCGTCAAGCTGCGTGGCGAACTGGCGCCGACGCTCGCGTTCGATTTGCCGGCCGGCTGGGCGGACTGGGTCGAGCAACTGCGCGCCGACGACGCGCTGCGCGGGCGCTGGCTGGCGCGACTCGATCTCGCCGCTTGGAGCGGCACGACGATGGCGCCGTCGACGCGCGACGCGCTGTGCGCGATCGGCGTTCCGCTCGCGGGCGTTTGGGGATCGACCGCGACGGCCGGCGCGGCATGCGTGACGATCGTCGCGCGCCCGAAGTTCGACGCGGTCGGCGCGCCGCTGGCCGGCGTCGAGCTGGCGCTGGTTCCGTCGGACGGCGCGTACGACATGCGCGTGCGCGGGCCGCAGACGACGACCGGGTACTACTGGGACCCGGACCGCACGGCGGGCACGTTCGACGAGGAAGGTTTCTTGCGCACCGGTGACCTGGTGCGGCCGGTCGACGCGCGCGCGCCGCGGCGCGGGCTCGCGTACGCCGGGCGCGCCGATGCGCGGTTCAAGCTCGCGGACGGGCGGTGGGTGCGTGGCGCCGAACTGCGGACGGCGTTTCTCGCCGAGTGCAGCGACGCCGCCGACGCCCGCGCGAGCGGGCAAGGCGCCGGCGAGATCGGGATCCTCGTGCAGCCCAGCGCCGATGCGGCGCTGCTCGACCGCGACGTCCTGCGCGCGCAGGTCGGCGACGCGCTGCGCCGGGTCGCGAATGCGGCGGCGCTGCCGAACGCGGTCTGGCGCGCGCTGATCGTCCCCGGTCCGCTGGACGACGACCGGCAAAGCGCGGCGAACGTCGCGCGCCTGCACGCGAGCGAACCCGATGCGGAGGTGATCGCGCTATGAACGGACTAGCAGCCGGCGTCAACGTCGGCGGGACGACGACCAGCGTCGTGCTCGGCACGCCCGACGGTACGGTCCTGCAGCGAACGGCGTGGCCGACCCAGGCGCACGACGGCGACGCACTCTACGCCGCGATCGTGGAAGCGCTGCGCGAGCTCGCCGGCGACGCGCGCACGATCGGCGTCGCCGTCGGCGGACCGATGAACGCGCGCAGCGGCGTCGTGCTGAGCGCACCGCACCTGCCGGGGTTGCACGGCTTCGCGCTCGGGCCTCGCCTGCAGGCCGACCTCGACCGCCCGGTGACCGTTCATCACGACGCCGCCGCGTGTGCGCTGGCCGAGGTGCGTTGGGGCGCCGGCCGCGACGCGGCCGGCCTCGCGTACCTGACCTGCGGCACGGGCTTCGGCGCCGGGATCGTGATCGGCGGCCGTCCGGTCTACGGCGCGACGGGCGCGTCGTCGGAGCTGGGACACGTGCGCTTCCGCGACGACGGCCCGGACGTGTTCGGCAAGCCCGGCTCGTTCGAGTCGTACGGGTCGGCCAGCACGCTGCCCGCGCTCGCGCGGCGCTACGATCCCAGCTTCGACGCAGCGACCGGCGACGACGTCGCGGCGCGCGCCGCACGCGGCGACCAAGTCGCGCAGGCCGCCATCGAAGACAACGTGCGCGCGGTCGGCGCGGCCTGTGCGCTGCTCGCCGACCTGCTCGTGCTCGACGTCATCGTGCTGGGCAGCCTCGCGACCTACCTCGGAGCGTCGTGGCTGCAGCGCGTGCGCGCCGCCTTCGAGCGCGAAGCGCTGCCGGAACGCGCGGCGTCGTGCGCGCTGCGCGCCGGCTCGCTCGAACATCTCCAAGACCTCAGCGGCCTAGCCGCCGCCTTCACCCCGCACGGCGTGGTATACTGAGCGCTCTTGAATGGTGGAGGAAAGCGCGTTGCGCATCGTCAGAGTCGTTTCGATCGTCGCGGCCGTCGTCGTCGCGTTCGTGCTCGGTCACGTCACCGCGCCGCCGCGCGCGGCGGAGGCACAGATGCAGACTTCGGCGCCGGGTACCGCGCAGGCGGTGACCGCGGGCGTCGGTCTTCCCAGCCTGCGGTGCTACGGCGCGCAGTTCGGTCCACAACTGCCGGCGCAGGTCTCGATGCGCGACCAGTTCCAGAGCTCGGAGACGCTGGTGACCACGCCGCAACTGTTCTGCGTCCCGGCTGCGACGACCGTGCACTCGACGAAGCCCGCGCCGGTCGACGGCGTCGCCGATCGGCTGACTTGCTATGCGTCGGCCGGGACCGCATACGCGCAAACCCACACCGCCGTCAACGAGCTCGGCAAGTTCACGGTCACGAACTTCGTGCCGCGCCTGCTGTGCGTCCCGACGCACCAAGACTAGTGCGCGCGGCGGCTCAGTAGCGGCCGAGGATGCGCTGTTCGCCGCCGATGACGTCGAGCGCGGCGCGCAGCCGCGCGTCGTCGACGCCGGCCAGCTCGACGAAGAACCGGTAGCGAAACGGAACGCGGCGGTCGGGTCGCGCGATCAAGAAGCGCAGGTCGATCGCGCGGTCGGCGAACGCGCTCAGCGCGTCACGCAGCGAGCCCGGCCGGTCTTCCACCGCGATCCCGACGCAGGCGCGGTCGCCCCGCACTTCGCTTTCGCCGGCGGGGTCGCCCCGCACATCGCCGGCGGCTGCGCCGACCGCGAAGAAGCGCGTGTAGTTCTCGGCTTCGTCCTGAACACTGCGGCGCAGGATCGTGCCGCCGTGCAGCTCGGCCGCCAGTGCCGGACCGATCGCCGCGACCGACGGATCGCTCAGCCCGACGACGTCGCGGACCGCGCCGGCTGTGTCGGTTGCGGTCGCGCGTTCCCAGCCGTGCGCGTCGACGTAGCGGCGAACCTGTTCGAGCGCGACCGGATGCGAGCGGATCGTGCGCACGCCGTTCTCGGCCGCGCCGGCACAGCCGATCAGACAGAGCTCGATCGCCAGCGTCGTCTCGCCGCGAATGCGCAGCGCGGGATGTTCCCACAACAGCTCGTAGTTGCGCGGGACCGGTCCGGCGATCGCGTTCTCGACCGGCAGCACGCCAAGCGCGACCTCGCCCGCTGCGACCGCGCCGGCGACCGCATCGAACGACCCGAAGCCGCGGGTGCTCGCGCCGGGCACGAGCGTGCGCGCGGCGACGTCGCTGAACGCGCCGGGATGACCTTGGTACCCGACGACGATCGGCGCGGCGGGCGTCGTCAGCCGGCCAGCTCCTGCAGCGCCGCGCGCGCTTCGTTCGCGTGCGAACCGTTGTTCCCGACGACGCGCAAGTAGCGGCGGAAGGCGGTCGCGGCGTCCGAGCGCCGTCCGATCGCCTGCAGGATCACGCCGCGGTCGAACAGTGCGGTCGGAAAGTCGGGCCGCTCCTTGAGGACCGTGTCGGCCTGCGCCAACGCGTCGAGATCGCGACCGCTTTCGTGCAGCGCGACCGCGTAGTCGGTGCGGACGTCGGGGTTCGACGGATCGAGCGCCAGCGCGCGCACGAAGAGCGGGGTCGCCTTGTCGAAGCGCCGCGCGTCGAACTCCATGTCGGCCAGCTGCACCAGCGCGGCGAGGTCCTTCGGGTTGCGCGCGAGGCGCGCGCGCAGGGCGATCAGCTCCTGCATCACCGGCGCCGGCGGTCCGGCGACCGCGCTCCCGCCGCCGGTCGATGCGCCCGGCAGCGCGTTCGGGTTCTGCACCGGACCGGTCCCGGTCTGCGGCACGGTGAACGTGCCGGGCGGATCGGTCGCGATCGGCGCCGCGGTCGCTCGGATCTGCGCATCGCCTTGCTCGTGCACCACCGATGGTCCGAACGCCGAGCCGGTCGTTCCGAAGCCTATCCGCAGAAACCAGCCCATCACGCCGAGCAGCACGACGGCGAATGCTGCGAAGGTCGGGATCACGATACGCGCCGGCAAGCCCACGCACCAGACTTGGCGAAGGACGCCCGGTGCTCCCCGGTCTGCCCGACGTCGCCGAGCTGCAGCTCCTCTTTGCGCAGTACAACTGGTCGCATTTTCGGGGCGAGATACCGGCCTACCGCATCGCCTACAACGCGCGATTCTCGAACACCGCCGGCCGCATCACCTACCGCCCCCCGTTGATCGAGCTCTCACCCAAGCATTTGACCGGTAAGCCCGAGGAGCTGCGCGACACCTTGCTGCACGAGATGATCCACGCCTGGCTGCACGCGCTCGGCAAGAACGCCGGCCACACCGCGACGTTCAAACGCAAGATGCGCGAGCTCGGCCTGACCTCGATCTATCACGACCTCGGCCGCGCCGCGCCGCTCAACGAGTCGACGAAACGCTACATCCTGCGCTGCGAGAAGTGCACGATGGAGCTGTTGCGCAAGCGCAAGCCGCCGGCCAACCTCGTCTGCGCCCGCTGCCGCAAGCCGCTGGTCGCCTTCGAGGTCACCGAGATGCGCCCGGTCGAGCTGCAACGCGCCGCTTCCCGCGTCCAGCCGCGCGCCTGACGACCGGGAAGGTGCCGGCCTCGGCCGGGTTCTAAACGGTGGGCGAAGATATGAGAAAGCTCATCGTCATGACGTTCTCGACGCTCGACGGCGTCATGCAGGCCGGCGGCGGACCGGATGAAGATACCGAGGGCGGTTTCGTCCACGGCGGCTGGCAGACGCCGTTCTTCGACGACGACAACGACGTCGTGCCGGACATGCTGCGAAGAACCGGCGCACTGCTGATCGGCCGCAAGACCTACGACATCTTCGCCGCGTACTGGCCGCGCGCCGGGCACGACGTCGAGCGGCTCGACACCGCCGAATTCTCCTACGCCGACTTCATGAACAGCATCCCCAAGTACGTCGCTTCCCTGTCGGACCGCGCGCTGGAGTGGCAAAACTGCACGCTGCTCAAAGGCGACGTCGTCGAGGCGGTCCGACGACTCAAAGGCGAGGAAGGCAAGGACATCCTCGTTTTCGGCAGCAGCAACTTCGCTCAAACGCTGATGCAGGCCGGCCTCATCGACGAATACGTGCTGCTGCTCTTTCCGCTGACGTTAGGCAGCGGCAAGCACCGATTCCAAGCGGGCGGACCAATGCAAACGCTGCGCCTGCTGAACGCGACGACCTCGAAGATGGGCGTCGTCGCCCTCACCTACACCGTCGAGCACTGATCCCGAGGCGGGCCACAAGAGTCCCCGGAAGGGATCAGATATGATATAATATGTTCCAATCAGGCCACTATTGGAACGTATATGAATGGTTATTTTACCGGCGAATCGCCGGGGACCCTCCGAGAAGCCATCGGCCGCCGGGCGGCAGCGTCGCGACTGGCGCGGGGGCGCTCGCAACTCGACGTCGCGCGGGCGGCCGGCGTCTCTCTGCCGACGCTCCGGCGGTTCGAAACCGGCGTGAACGTCTCCGTGGACGTGTTGGTTCGCGTTGCGATCGCCCTCAATGCGGAGCACGAAGTCGGGACGCTCTTTCCGCTGCCGGACGTGCGCACGATCGACGAGCTGCTCGCGCGCAAGCGGACGCGCAAGCGCGGGCGAACGCGCCGATGACGGGCGCGCTCGACGTCGCGCTCGCTTTCGATCCGGCGCGTCGCGTTCGGGTCGGGCGACTCGCACTCGACGGCAACACGGCGGTCTTCCAGTACGATCCTGCTTTCATCGCGACGGGGCTGTCGATCAACCCGGCACTCGGACCGCCGGAGGTGAACTTGGTGCGGCCGCGCAACCCGCGCGCGTTTCGCGGCCTGCACGGCGTGTTCGCCGACAGCTTGCCCGAAGCGTGGGGCGAGTTGCTGCTCGAGCGGCGGCTGCGCCATGCCGGCATGTCGAGCACGTCACTGACGGTGCTGGACCGGCTGGCGCTCATCGGACGACACGGACGCGGCGCACTGACCTACGAACCGGCGCGTGACGAAGACCTCACCGTCGACGTCGATCTCGATCGGCTGGCTCGCGAAGCGGCCGAGGTTCTCGAAGGTCACGAGAGCGCGGTACTGCGCGAGTTGGAACGTCTCGGTGGATCGTCGGGCGGTGCGCGGCCGAAGGTGCAGGTCGCGCTCGACGCCGCGGGACATGCTCGCTCGGACGACGGAAGACCGCTGCCCGCCGGCTTCAACAGCTGGATCGTGAAGTTTCGCGGTTCCGTGGACCGCGCCGACATCGGACCGCTGGAAGCGGCCTACGCCGAAGCAGCGAGACGTGCCGGGATCGAGATGCCGCGCACCCGCCTGATCGCCGCAAAGCGCGGGCCGGGGTATTTTGCGACCGAACGCTTCGACCGCGGCCCCGCCGGAACGCGCCTGCACATGCTTTCCGTAGCGGGCTTGCTCGACGAAGACTGGACGATACCGTCGCTGAGCTACGAGGCGCTGCTGACAACGGTTCGCCGGGTCACGCGCGACGAGACCCAGGTCGAGGAAATGTACCGCCGCTTGGTCTTCAACGTGCTTGCGCACAACCGCGACGATCACATCAAGCAGCACGCGTTTCTGCTCGACGCGTCGGGACGCTGGCGGCTCTCACCGGCCTACGATGTCACGTTTGCCGCCGGCCCCGGCAACGAGCACTACCTCACCGTGAACGGAAAGGGGCACGACATCGAGCGCGCCGACCTGCTCGCCGTCGCGTCCACGCAAACGATCGACGCCCGTCGCGCGGAGGGTACGATCGCTGAAGTGGGCGCGGTGGTGGCGTCGCTGCCGTCGGTTGCAGCCGACTTCGGGTCGACACGCGCGACGTTGCGCGAGCTGAAGCGCGCGATCGAAGCGCAGCTCGCCGGCTACAAGGCGGCGCTGTAGTAGGTGTAGCCGTTCTCCTGGAGGACGGCCAGCGAGGCGATCCCGGCCGGGACGACGGCGCAGCCGGGGATGACGCGATTGCGCAGCTCGGCTTGGATGTCGTACGGGCTGCCGGGGTTGGCGTTGCCCTCGGCCCGGCGGGCGGCGACGATGCCGTTGGCGATGCCGCCCAGCGCGGTGTTGCAGCAGAAGAACTTCACGCCGCGCGCCTGCAGCGCCGGGATCGCGTGGTCGAAGGCCGCTGCCATGCCGGCCGTCGTGTGCGACCACGGGTTGGCTTGCGCGAACTCGTTCGGCAGCGTGTCCTTGCGAGCGCGAATGACGTCGAGCAGCTTGTACGTGCGCCACGCCTCGTCATCGAGACCGAGCACGACCGCGGAGCCCGCGATCACGATCGCGATCTGCACGTTGGACGGGCTCTCGTGCCAGCCGCTCTCGAATCCGTTGAGCGAGTTGACGGCGAACTGGAGCACCGCACCGTCATCGGCGCGTACCGCGCCGATCGCCTGGCGATGCTTCGCGCCGCTCCGGATCCGCGCGACAAACGTTGCCTCGTCGAGGATCGTGCCGTCGGCCGCGGCGGCACTGGCGGCCCCGGCGGTGGTTGCGCCGAGCGCAGCGGCACCGGCGGCGGTGACCGCCAGAAAATCTGAACGCGTGCCCATGCCTACGGTATCGGCGCGTCGGTCCCGAATCCCGCCCGTCGCTAAAACACGTGGCGCAGCACGAGGCCGAGTGCGGCCAGGATCAGCGCGCCGGCGAGCAGGCTGATGAGGGTCGGGGACGAGACGCGCCGCGCGATCACCGGGCCGAAGCTCCCGCCGACGAGGCCGCCGAGGACCAGCGGCGTGGTGAAGACCCAGTCGACGTCGCCGCCGTACGCGTGCGCGATGATTCCGACGGGCGCCGTGGTCGTGATCACGAATGCGCTCGTCGCGGTCACGACGTGCGGCGGCATCCGCGCGGCGAGCAGCAGCAGCGGGATCAACACCACACCGCCGCCGATCCCGAACAGCGAGGAGAAGAAGCCGACGCCGAAGCCGGCCGCGAGCCCGACGCGCCAGTCGTGCGCGAAGGTGCGCTCGTGCGCGGGACGCGACTCCATGCCGCGCCGCCGGAGCACCATCACCGCCATCAGCACCAGACACGCGCCGTACGCGAGGTCGAAGCCGGTCGGCGAGAAGCGCTTCACGGCGATCGCGCCGGCGATGCTGCCCGGCACCGCCGAGATCGTCAGCGGGACGGCGAGCTTGAGGTCGACGACGCGGTGCCGCAGATAGCCGATCGATGCCGCGGCGGTGTTGGCCAGCACCATCACCAGCGACGTCCCGGCCGCCGGACCCGGCAGCACGCCGTACGCGATGCGCAGCACGGGAATCACCACGAAGCCGCCGCCGAGGCCGACCAGCGAGCCCAGAACGCTCGCCGCGACGCCGACGAAGAAGAGCGCGAGCGCGCCGAGTACGGTCAGCGCAGACTAGCTCTGGACGCGGCCGATGTAGCGGCGATCGCGCGTGTCGATCCGGATCAGGTCGCCCGGATTGACGAAGAGCGGCACGTTGACGGTGGCGCCCGTCTCGAGCTTGGCCGGTTTCGTCGTCCCGGTCGCCGTGTCGCCCTTGAAGCCCGGATCGGTTTCCTCGACCTTGAGCTCGACGTGCGCCGGCAGGTCGGCGCCGATCGGTACGTTGTCGTGGAACTGGACCGCGATGCGCATCCCGTCCTTGAGGAAGTCGGCCGGATCGCCGATCAGCTCGCGCTGCAGGGTGACGTTCTCATACGTCTCGTTGTCCATGAAATGGTAGCCGTCGGCGTCGTTGTAGAGCATCTGCATGTCGCGGTTGTCGACCGTTGCGCGCTCGAGCTTCTCGCCGGCGCGAAACGTGCGCTCGAGGGTCGCGCCGGTCTTGACGTTCCGCAGCCGCGTCCGCACGAAGGCCGATCCTTTGCCTGGCTTGACGTGCAGGAACTCGATCACCGTCCAGAGCTGGCCGTCGATGACGATCGTGACGCCGTTGCGAAAATCGTTGGAGCTGATCATGACTGGCGGCCCGCTTTCAGCAGCGAGAACCGGTTTTCCGTCCCACGCCGCAAGCGGCCGAGATTCTCGCCGTGGCGGTAGATGATGACCAGCGCCGACGCCGCGCCGTAGATCAATCCGATCGGCCCGAGACCGAACCACAGCACGGGCGCCATCGCCAGCGAGGCGAGCATCGAGCCGACCGACGCATAGCCGCAGCCGACGACCGCCGCGATCCAGACGATCCCGAACGCGAGCCCGGCCCACGGTCCCCACAGCGCGATCACCGTTCCCAGCAGGGTGGCGACCCCTTTCCCGCCCCGCAAGTTCAAGAACGGCGACCAGCAGTGGCCGACGACGGCGGCAAACGCGGCGAGCGCCGCGACCAGCGGTCCGCCGACGAGACCTGCGACGTAGGTCGGAATCAAGCCCTTGAGCGCGTCGAGCACCAGGACCGCGACGGCGCCGCGCTTGCCGAGCGTGCGCAGCGCGTTGGCCGCGCCGATGTTGCCGCTCCCCGAGCGCCGCAGGTCGGTGGCGTAGAACGCGCGCGAGACGAGCACGCCGAACGGGATCGCGCCGACGAAGAACGCGACGACGACCAGCAGGGCGTCGACGACGGCGCGCGTCATCGCGGTCGCTCGTCGCGGTCGCCCTCGCGCCGCGAGCGAAACTCGAAGGTCAGCGGAACGCCCTCGAAGTCGAACTCGCCGCGCAGCGTGTTCTCGATGAAGCGCCGGTACGACGCCGGGACCAGCTCCGGATCGTTGACGTGAAAGACGAACAGCGGCGGGTGCCGCTGCGGCTGCGACGCGTACAGGATCTTGAGCGGCTTGCCGGACTGGATCGGCGGCGGGTGGGCGAGCACCGCGTCGCGCACGATCGCGTTGAGCTTCGCGGTCGGGATGCGGCGGTCGAGGTTGCGCGCGACCTTCTCGACCAGCGGCATCAAGCTCTGCAGCCGGCGCTTGGTGAGCGCCGACAGAAACGTGACCGGCGCGAACGACGCGAACGGCATCTGCGCGTGGATCTCGGCGGCGAGCTCGGGCTGGCTGTACTCGCCCAGCTCGCGAACCAGATCGTACTTGTTGCCGACGATGATGAGCGCCTTGCGTTCCTCGAGCGCGATCCCGGCCAGCCGCCGGTCCTGGTTGGTCGGTCCTTTGAGCGCGTCGATCAGCAAGATCACGATGTCGGCGCGCGAGATCGCCTTGAGCGATCGCAGCGACGAGTAGTACTCGATCGTGCCGTGCTGGTTGGCTTTCTTGTACACGCCGGCGGTGTCGATCAGCCGGAACGTGCGGCCCGACCAGGTCAGCAGCGTGTCGATCGCGTCGCGCGTGGTGCCGGGCACGTCCGAGACGATCGTGCGCTCCTCGTCGAGCAGCGCGTTGAGCAGCGACGACTTGCCGACGTTGGGCTGACCGATCAGCGCCAGCGCGAGCTCGGGGCTCTCCAGCGCGGTCGGATCTTCGGGCGGCAGCTTCTCGACGATCGCGTCGAGCAGGTCGCCGGTGCCCTCGCCGTGCAGCGCCGAGACGCCGAGCGGCTCGCCGAAACCGAGTGCGCTGAACTCGGCGTGGATCGACGCCGCCGCCTTGGGCGACTCGATCTTGTTCGCCGCCAGGATCACCGGCTTGCGGGTGCGGCGCAAGATGCCGGCCACGTCCTCGTCGGCGGCGACCAGCCCGTCTTGCGCGTCGACGGTCAGCACGATCACGTCGGCGTCACGCGCGGCCGACTCGGCTTGCGCGCGCGTCCCTTGCGCGATCGCGTCGGACGGATCCAGGTCGAGGTCGATCCCGCCGGTGTCGACCAGGGTGAAGGTACGGTTGCGCCACTCCGCCAGCGCGTAGAGCCTGTCACGCGTGACGCCGGGCGTGTCCTCGACGATCGCCAGCCGCTGCCCGAGCAGGCGGTTGAACAGCGCGCTCTTCCCGACGTTGGGACGACCCACGACCGCGACGGTCGCCGGACGCACGCGCAGGGATGCTGCGGGGGCTTCGGTCATGCTCGCCCAACGTTCCCAGCGCCATGCTCCGTCGCCTCGCGACCGCCGCCGCGTGCGTGCTGCTCCTGGCCGCGGTTCCGACCGGGTCCCTGTACGTCACGACCCTGCCGAGCGGCGCCGACGTGTGGATCGACGGCACGTACGTGGGCCGCAGCCCGCTGGTGGTCGACGCGCTCGGCAGCGGCCACCATGCGCTCGGTATCGCCAAGACCGGCTGGCGCCCGCTGCAGCTCGACGTGTCGGTCGTCACCGGGCAGACCACGATCAGCTCGACCCGGCTCGAGCTCGAACGGACCGGGCTGCGCCCGGCGCCCGGTTCGATCGCCGTGCACGGCGTCGTGCCGCTCGAGACGTTCGTCGACGGCGTGTCCGCCGCGCGCTCGAAGGACGGTACCTTCGCGGCTTCGGCCGGAACGCACGAGCTGGCGGTCAAGACGGCGAGCGGTCGAATCAGCCGGTCGGTGACGGTCTGGCCGCTGACACGAACCGACGTCGTCCTGCAGCCCGAGGTGGAGGCGCCGCGGCCGAGCGTCGTCGCGCCGGCCGAGGACTACCTGCCGAAAAGCGCGATCCGCGTCGAAGGAGAGAAGGTCGTCGTACGGTACGGCGGGCACGAGGTCGTCGCCCACTTCGGGGTGACGGCCTACCGCGTCGACGGCAAGGTCGTCGACTTCGGCGATGCACCGACGCTGGTGGGCGCGCGCCTCTACCTTCCGCTGGATCTGCTCAACATGCTCTCGACCACGAGCCGCTGACGTGGCCCAAATTTACATCGAAACGCACGGCTGTCAGATGAACGAGGCCGACTCGCAGGACATCGCGCGCCGCGCGATCGGCGCCGGCTTCACGCTGGCCGAGCGGCCTGAAGACGCGTCGGTGCTCGTGCTCAACACCTGCACCGTGCGCGACAACGCCGAGCAGCGTGCGTACGGCCGCATCGCGCACTGGAAGGCGGTCAAGGACGCCGACCCGTCGGTGAAGGTGATCGTCACCGGCTGTTTGGCCGAGCAGGACAAAGACCGGATGCGGACGATCGTCCCGCACGTCGACGGCGTGTTCGGCACGCGCGAGCTCGGCGCGCTCGGCGACGCCCTGGCGGGCTGGCGCGCCGAGTATCCGGACGACGACGTCACGCTCGAGCGCGAGATCGAAACGGTGATGGGCGGCGCCGGTGCGGGGATCGCCGGGCCGTACGACGCGCTGCGCGGCTTCGTCAACGTGCAGCGCGGCTGCTCGTACTACTGCACCTTCTGCATCGTGCCGCACGTTCGCGGCCGCTTCGACCACCGGCCGATGCGCGAGATCCTCGCCGAAGTGCGCGCCAAGACCGCGGCCGGCGCGCGCGAGATCACGCTGGTCGGCCAGACGGTCAACGCCTACAAAGAGCCGGCGACCGGCGCGGACTTCGCCGACCTGATCGAAGCGGTGTGCGCGGTCGAGAGCGTCGAGCGGGTCGCCTTCATCAGCTCGCACCCCAAGGACCTCAACGAGAAGCTGGCGCGCGTCTGCGCGACGCTGCCGAAGATGAACCCACGCTTCCACCTCGCGCTGCAGTCGGGCTCGAACGCGATGCTGCGGCGGATGAATCGCAAGTACACCGTCGAGCAGTTCGTCGAGCGCGTGACGGCGTTCAAGCGCCTCAACCCGAGCTGGGCGATCACGACCGACCTCATCGTCGGTTTTCCGGGCGAGACCGACGACGACTTCGCGCGCACGGTCGAGGTCTGCGCGACCGGGATCTTCGCGCAAGCGTACATGTTCGTCTACTCGCCGCGCCGCGGTACGCCGGCGGCCGTGTGGCACGCCGCGGCGCAGGTTCCGGCCGACGTCGCGCAAGCGCGCTTCGTGCGACTCAAGGAAGTGCAAGACGCCGCCGTGCGCGCCTACCACGACCGCAAGGTCGGCACCACCGTGCGCGCGCTGATCCACGGCGTCTCGCGCAAAGACGCGGCGAAGCTGAGCGGCAAGACGGTCGACAACGTGACGGTGAACTTCCCGACGGTGGAAACGATTCCCGATGTCGCGCATCCGTGGGCCGACGTCGCGATCGACGGCGCGTCGGTGTGGGGCGTGCGCGGCACGTGTGTCGGCCGCGCTGCGACGTTTGACGGCGGCGCGCGTCCGGTCGCGCCGCCGCTGATCGATCTGCTCGCGGTGTGAGGGCGTACTTCGGTCATAGGTTGCGCTTATCGCTGCTGTAGGAGGCTTTGCGGCGCGTGCGAAGGCTCGGCGTGATGAGTGACGCCCGCGCGTCGACGAACGTCACCGTGCGCGACGCGACGATCGCGTTGCTGCGCCGGCTGGGAATGACGACGGTCTTCGGCAATCCTGGTTCGACCGAGCTGCGGTTCTTGCGTGACTGGCCGGAAGACTTTCGCTACGTCATGGGACTGCACGAAGGTCCGGTCGTGGCGATGGCCGATGCGTACGCACAGCTCAGCGGCAATGCGGCGCTGGTGAACTTGCACTCGGCGGGCGGCGTCGGCAACGCGATGGGCGCGATCTTCACCGCCTTCCGCAATTATGCGCCGCTGGTGATCGTGGCCGGCCAGCAGACGCGCGCGATGCTGCCCACGGATCCGTTTCTGTTCGCCGAGGATCCGACGCTGCTGCCGCGGCCGTACGTCAAGTGGGCCGTCGAGCCGGCGCGTCCGCCGGACGTCCCGGCCGCGATCGCGCGCGCCTACGCGGTTGCGATGACGCGCCCGTACGGTCCGGCATTCGTCTCGGTGCCCGAAGACGATTGGGATGCCGACGCGGCCGAGGTCCCGGAGCGGCTGATCGTCGATGATCCGGTTCCCGATGCGGTGGTGATCGAGCGGCTCGCGGCCGCGCTCGCCGCGAGCCGTGCGCCCGCGATCGTCGCCGGTGCCGGCGTCGACCGCGACGGTGCCGCCGAAGACGTCGTGCGGTTGGCGGAGGCGCTCGACGCCGGTGTCTGGGCGAGCGCGCTGACCAGCCGTTGTGGTTTCCCGGAAGATCATCGTTTGTTCCGCGGTGCGCTGCCGCGCGTGCGCGACGGCGTCGTCGAGTCGCTCGACGGCCACGATCTGGTGCTGGTGCTCGGCGCGCCGGCCTTCAACTATCACATCCACCGCAACGGCCCGGCGCTGTCCGGCGGGACGGCGCTGTTCCAGCTGACCGACGACCCGCGCTTGGCAGCCAGCGCCGTGGCCGGCACGAGCATTCTCGCCGCGCTCGGCCCGACGGTGCGCGCGTTGCTGCCGCACGTCGCCGCGCGCCCGGCCGTCCGCGCGGCGCGGTCGCGCCCGCGATCCGAGGCGCGTGACGCGATCTCGATCGAGTCGCTGCTCGAAGTGCTGGCCGGCGAGCTCCCGCGCGACGCGATCGTCGTCGAGGAAGCGCCGTCCACCCACACCGTGCTGCACGACGTGCTGCCGCTGCAGCCCGGCCGGTTCTTCTCGGCGGCCAGCGGCAGCCTCGGATTCGGGCTGCCGGCGGCGGCCGGGGCGGCGCTGGCCGTGCCGGACCGGCGCGTCGTCGCGCTGATCGGCGACGGCTCGAGCCACTACGGGCTGCCCGGGCTGTGGACTGCCGTCCGGCACGCGCTGCCGATCAGCTACGTGATCGTCGACAATGCCGGCTACGGCGCGATGCGTTCCTTCGTGCAGTTGCACGGATCGGAACGCTCGCCGGACTTTTCGATCCCCGGCATCGATTTTTGCGCGCTCGGCGCCGCGTTCGGGATTCCGGCGCGCCGCGTCACCGCACCCGCGGAGCTGGCGCCCGCGCTGCGTGAGTCGCTGGCCTTGCCGGGACCCTCGCTGGTCGACGTCGTCGTCGACGGTGAAGCACGCACGCTGTTCTGAGGACTTTCTGAACGCGGCGGCCGCGTGAAACCGGTTGCGAGAGGTCGCGACGGCGTGTAAGGCCCGTGTTAGGTGCGTGTAAAGGAATTGTTCGCCGAAACCGGGGAAAGATTATCAATCGCACCGGGAGCGATCCTCATGCCATCGTCTCAGCCTCATCCTTCACCGCCGCGAGGAGAGCGGCTCGGTCTTCGTTCTCCGGCCTTCAGGGTCTCGGGGGCTTCGATCGAGCGACGGGTGCGCATTCGTTCGTATGCGTAGCGCCTTCGTGAGCGCAGGCGCGGACAGCGCGATCACGATCCGGATCGCGATCGTGGACGACGATCCGGTGGCGACGGCGCGCCAAGTCGCGGAGTTGGAACGCGCGGGATTGGCGTTCGACGCGCGCGTCGTGACCGGCGAAGCGGAGCTGAGGCGCGAGCTGCCGGAGTTCGTCCCGGACGTCGTGCTGTGCGAGGACGTGCTGCCGGGTTTCGACGCCCGCGCGGTGCTGAGCGTCGTGCGCGAGCTCGCGCCCGACACGCCGGTGATCGTCGTCTCGGGCACGATCGGCGAGGAGCGCGCCGCGGGCGCGTTGCGCGACGGCGCCGCCGACTACGTGCTCAAGAAGAACCTGTCGCGGCTGCCCGATGCGGTGACGCGCGCGATCGAGGACGCGCGGCGCGAGGGGCTGGGGCGCGTCGCCGAGTTCGAGTTCAACGCGGCCTACGAGCGGGTGACGGCGCTGCTGACGAACGTCGACAGCGCGCTGATGTCGTACTCGCTCGCCGAGGGCCGCTACTACTACGTGAGCCCGGCGGTGAAGCGAGTCTACGGCCGGCCGGTCGAGGACTTCTATCACCACGACGACGCGTGGCACGAGTACGTCCATCCGGACGACCTCGGGACGTTCTTCGCTCTGCAGCAGCGCATGATGGCCGAGGGTGTCGCGGAGGATCAGTACCGGGTGATCCACGCCGACGACGGTTCGGTTCGCTGGATCAACCTCCGCGCGAAGGTCGCCTACGATGCGAATCGCGTGCCGCTGCGCGTCGACAGCGTCGCCGCCGACATCACCGAGCGGATGGAGGCCCAGCACCAGATCGAGCGGCTGAGCCGGATTCGCGACGTGCTCTCGGCGGTCAACTCGGCGATCGTCCGCATCAACGAGCCGGCGGAGCTGCGCGAAGAAGCGTGCCGGATCGCGACCACGGTCGGCGGCCTGCCGATCGCGATGATGGTCGAGGTCAACGCCGACGGCACGTCGGGTGAGATCCAAGCGCTGATCGGCGACGTGTCGCGCGGGACGATCGAAGGGCCGCTCGAGGAGCTGTTCGACGATCCCGACCTCGCCGCCGGTGTGATGGCCGCGTCGCTGCGCATGGAACGGCCGGTGGCCGAGAACGACATCGACGCGCAACTGCACCGCACGCCGCAGAGCCGCTGGCTGGCCGACTCCGGGATCCGCGCCATCGCGAGCTTCCCGTTCACGATGGACGCCGGGCGCAAGGGCAGCTTGCTGCTGGGCAGCTATGAGCGCGACTTCTTCAACGAAGACGAAGTCGAGCTGCTCGCCGCGCTGACGAACAACTTGGCGTTCAAGCTCGAGCTGGCCGCCAAGCGCGAGCGCGTCAATTACCTGTCGTACTACGACCAGCTCACCGGCCTGCCGAACCGCTCGTTCGCCCAGGAACGGCTCAGTCAGGAGATCACCGCGTCGGCCCGGCGCGGCGACCGGCTCGCGCTGCTGGTGTTCGACCTCCGCCAGTTCGCCTACGTCAACTCGACGCTGGGTGATGCCGGCGGCGACCAGATCCTGCAAGAGATCGCGCGGCGGATGCGCGAGCAGATCGGCTCGGAGAACATCGCGCGAATCGCCGGCGACAGGTTCTCGATCCTCATCCCCGAGCTCAAGGTGCTCAAGGACGTGATGTCGGCGCTCGGCGCGCAGGGCGTGCGGCTCTTGGCCGAACCGGTCACGCTGGGCGGGCGCGAGATCCAGCTGACCGCGCACGTCGGCTGCGCCGTGTACCCGTCGGATGGGAACGACGCGAAGACGATGTTCCGGATGGCCGAGACCGCGCTCAAGAGCGCCAAGGGCTCGGACTCGCCGTACCGTTTCTACTCGGCCGATCTCAACCAGCGGATGGAGCGCCGGATCGACCTCGAGGCGCGCCTGCAGCGCGCCGCCTTCGAGCAGCAGTTCGTGATGTACTACCAGCCGAAGGTCGATTTGACGACGCGGGCGATCGTCGGCGTCGAGGCCTTGCTCCGCTGGCGCGACCCGAAGCGGCCCGGCCACTTGATCGCCCCGAACGAGTTCATCACGGTGCTCGAGGAGACCGGACTCATCAAGGACGTCGGGCGCTGGGCGATCGGCGAGGCCGTGCGCCAGCACCGCGCGTGGCTCGAAGCGGGACTGGCCGCGCCGCGAATCGCGGTCAACGTCTCGGCGCTGCAGTTCGGCGACCGCGACCTGCTGGGTGACGTCGCGGAAGCGCTCAACACCCACCCGTCCGATCCCGGCCTCGACCTCGAGGTCACCGAGAGCGCGGTCATGGGGAACGTGCGTGCGGCGATCGACACGCTGCGCGCCATCCACGGTCTGGGCGTCGAGATCGCGATCGACGACTTCGGCACCGGCTACTCCTCGCTGTCGTACCTGTCCCAGCTTCCGATCAGCGCGATGAAGATCGACCGCAGCTTCATCGACGGGATGACCAGCAACGAGAACAAGACGACGATCGTGTCGACGATGGTCTCGCTCGGTCGGGACCTCAAGCTGCGGGTGATCGCGGAAGGCGTCGAAACCGAAGAGCAGGCGAAGCTGCTGCGCATGCTGCGCTGCGACGAGATGCAAGGTTTCCTGGTCGGCCGCCCGATGCCGGCCAATGCGATGGCGCGCCTGCTCACCAGCCGCGGCTAGGACACGCCGGCCAGGTCCTCGACGGCGCTCGCGTTGCCCGAGCAGATGTCCTTGAGGATCGGCTTGTACTCGTGGATCACGGTCAGAAACGCCGCCAGCGCGTGCGAACGGCGCGAGCGCGAGTAGACGATCCCCATCGGCTCGCGCAACGGCGGCAGCTGCAGCGGGACGACCTCGAAGGCGCCCGACTCGAGTTCCGCCAGCACCGACCAGCGCGGCACGATTGCGACGCCGGCCCGTTCGCGGACGAACCGCTTGAGCAGCGCGAGGTCGTTGACGCACACCTCGACGGCCAGGCCGGCGTCGCGCATCAAGCGGTGCAGCGGCGCCGACGTGTCCCACACCATGACGCGCGAGAGCCGCTCGCCCGGCGCGGCGACCGCCACCAGTTCGGTCGTGCCCAACACCTCCTCTTCGAGGTCCGAGTCGGCCGAGACCGGGAACGGCACGAACGCGACGTCGGCTTCGCCGGAGTGTACGAACGAAGGCGCCATGTCGATCCCGACGCCGACCGTCAAGCGAAAGTCGATCTTCGGGTACTGGCGCACGAAGCGCGAGTAGATGCCGGAGTAGATCGTCGTCGAGCCGCCGGTTCCGGTCACGACGCGCAGCGAGCCTTGCACGCTCGGCCGCGCGGCGAGCCGCGAGCGCGCGTAGTCGACCGACCGCAGGATCTCTTCGGCATCCGGCAACAGCGCGATGCCGGCGTCGGTCAGATCGATCGCGTGGGGCTCGCGGCGGAACAGCGCGGTACCGAGGTCGGCTTCGAGCACGCGAATCTGCTGGCTGATCGCCGGCTGCGTGATCAGCAGTTCCTGGGCCGCGCGGGTGAAGCTGCGATGTTTGGCGACCGCGATGAACGCGCGCAGGTGCCGAATTTCCAGGGTGGACCGCCTTCCGTGGATGCTATCGCCGGCCCGTTCGACGCCCGGCACGGCGATGCTTGGCAGCCCGCTCGCCGCCGCTCGGCGCGCCGTCCCGAATGGGCCGATAAGGGTCGGGAGAACGATATACTTGGCTCATCGCAGGGGCGGGCTGCGTGGTGAGCCAAGCGGGGACGGCATGGGCAAGTACGTCGGCGAGGGAGTGCGAAACCTCGTCTGGCAGGCCGTATTCTACGCGATCGTTCTCCCGATCGGTACGGCGACCGTGGGCTTTGTCGGTGCGTGGTACCAAGCGGTGCTGAAGGCTCAGCAAGCAGCGCACGTTCATCTTGATCCGGTTGCGGGCTTGGTCGCCGCGGTCCCGACACCGTTGTTGTTAGGGATATGCGCCGCGGTGGCGGTCGGCATAATATTCTTGATTCGATGGGCGGCAACACCGCGTAGCCGTCGAGTGCCCAGCGACGCTAAATATCCGAGTACGGCAACCGAGTTCGAGCGTGACGAGCTTCGCAAGAAGTTAGCCGCAACGGAACAGGCGTTTGAGGACTATAAGCTCGCTGCCGTGACAATGGGTGACGATCCTACGGGCATGATCGAGCGCGCCAACCGAGAGGCTGAGATGGCCGGGCTACGACACAGGGCTGAAACCGCTGAGCGCCTGGGTGCGGAGTTGCAGCAGCGGCCGAATCGCGACAGCCTCAAGTTCCGCTGGCTCAGGGTCCGCGACCGATGGCTAGAGTTCATCATGGGCCGAGAAATGGCGCAACCGCATCCAGGCGCGACCGAAAACGCCTTGAAGGCATGGAAGGCGCAAACGGCGATGCGTTATATGGCGGTTTTCGCTGAGCCCGTTACGGCGATTCGAGACGAAATGGGCGGGCGAGGGTTAACCGATGCGCGGTCAAGGGGGGACCTCGACGTGCTTGTTGACCCGAAGCAAATGCGAAACGTTATGGACAGCCTAGACAGGCTCGCGGAACCGCTCCAAGACAATGAGTGACGACACCCCGCTCGGGAAGTTCAAGGCCTTCGTCTCCGAAATCCTCACCGTGAAGAAGTCGGACATCGACCGCGCCGACGCGGCGCGCAAGGCCGAGCTACGCGCGCAGGCGCCGGCACCCGAAGACGACGAGGGCGACGATGCGGAGGAGTAGGCTACGCGGTGTAGTCCGGCAGCGGGTTCTCCGGGCGCGGGGTGCGGCGTGCGCGAGCCGCACGGCCGGGCCGCAGGCGCCACAGTTTGTGGGTCGCGGTCAGTTCTTTGTACGTCACGCGGCGGCCCTCGACGCCCTGCAACGCTTCTTCGAGACGGGCGCCGTCCGGCAGTTCGCGGTTGTTGAACCGGAACACCGACTCGTCCAGGTAGGCGTTGAGGTGGAAGGCGCGCGGGGCGATGTAGGTACCGTGCAGGGTGCGCTTCACGCAGGACCAAAAGTTCTCGATGCGGTTCGTCGTCACGCGCCCCTCGGCCCAGCGCAGCGAATGGTCGATGAAGCGGTGCACGTAGTCGCGGTCCGTTTCGTGATAGGAGCGCAGCGCGTCGGTGCACAGGACGGAGCCCGGCACGACGTTGCGGTAAATCTGCGGCAGGAGCGACGCCTTGCGATGGTTCGGCACGACCAGGGCGCGAGCGCGGCTCTTGCGGGTGCCGTCGCCGCGTTCGACCATCCCGAACACCGTCGCCTTGCCGGTCGAAGGGCCGTGTTTGAGCCGAAGCGCGCCGAGGCCCGTGCGGTGCGTGGCCTTCGTATGCCCGCCGACGAACGTCTCGTCCGCTTCAACCTCGCCGCTGAGCATCGGTGCGAGGTCCTTTTCCTTCATCGCAAGGCGGATGCGGTGCAGCATGAACCACGCCGTCTTCTGCGTGACGCCAATCGCGCGGCCGAGTTCGTGCGACGAGATACCGTTGCGGTCGCCCGCCAGCATCCACATGGCCGGGAGCCACTTATCCAAGCCCAGCGGGCTATCTTCGAAGATCGTGCCGACCTTCACGCTGGACTGCTTCTTGCACTCGCGGCATTGGATCATGCGGCGGGTGGCGATCGTGCCGACGTTCGCCGAGCCGCACCCCTCGCGCGGACACGCGAGGCCGTTCGGGAAGCGGAGTGCTACGATGAACGCATGAGCGCGATCGGCGTCTGCAAAGTAGCGGATGGCCTCGGTTAGCGTGGTTGGTGCGGTGTCGGCACGGGGCTTCTTCGCTGGCATGAACCAAGCATACCAGGAAGCGGGCTATGAGTCAAGTATATCATTCTCAGGGTCGGTTATTCTTGGTTTCCCCGCGCGTCGCCGCGGCAGGGCGCCGTGACGGGCGCGCCGATGTTAGTCGGTGCTCACACCGCCATGGAGGTCGTCCACATGCGCTCGTACGCCGCTCGGCTCGCCGCCGTTCTCCTCGTCCTGCTGGTCGGTGTTTGCGCCGGCGCTTCGCACATCGCGCGTGCCGCCGCCGAGCCGTACGCGATCGGCGCGATCTTGTCCGAGAGCGGTCCCGGCGCGACGCTCGGACGGCCCGAGGCCGACAGCATGGAGATGGGCGTCGACGAGATCAACAAGGCCGGTGGAATCAACGGCCACCAGATCCAGCTCACCATCCTCGACGATCAGTCCGACGCGACGACCGCGGTCAACGACTTCCGCCAGCTGGTCGACAAGCACCCCGTCGCGATCTTCGGCACGCCGCTGACGCCGACGTCGCTAGCGATCGTGTCGGCCGCCGAAGCGGCGCACATACCGCTGGTCTCTTACGCATCGAGCATCAGCGTGGTCTCGCCGGTCGCGCAGCACCAGTGGATCTTCAAGGTGCCGATCAACGACACCGAGGTCGCCAAGTCGATGCAAGAGTTCATGAAGAAGCGCAACGAGACCAAGGTCAGCTTCATCTACCGCAACGACGACTACGGCAAGACCGGGATGGCGCACTTCGAAGAGGTCGGCAAACCGCTGGGCTTCGAGATCGTCTCGAACGACGCGATCATGCCGACCGCCAGCGACGCGACCACGCAGCTCACCCACGCCAAGGCCGCCGCGCCGCAGGCCGTGATCTGCTGGACGACGCTGCCGTCGGCCGCGACGATCCTCAAAGCGTACCACGAGCTGTCGCTGACGACCCCGCTCTACTACTCGGACGGCGCCGCGACCGGGGTGTTCCCGAAGCAAGCCGGGGCCGCGCTCGACGGCGCCTACATCGCGACGATGAAAGTCAACGTCTACACCGAGCTGCCCGCCAACGACCCGCAGCGCAAGCTGCTCGAGCACTACGTCCCGGACTTCGAGAAGAACTACCCGAAGGACGCGCCGGCCAGCATCTTCGGCACGTGGGGCTTCGACGGGGTGAACTTCCTCAAAGCGGCGCTGCTGAAGGTCAAAGGCCCGGTGACCGCGGCGTCGCTGCGCGATGCGATGGAGAACACGACCTTCGTCGGCGTCTCCGGGACGTTCAAGTTCTCGCCCTCGCAGCACTACGGACTCTCCGAAGACGCGGTTCTGATGTCGCAGATCCAGAACGAACGCTTCCACATGGCGAAGTGAGGAACTGAAACGATGGCGCAGACCACGGTGAACGGCGCCGGCGGCGCCGTGTTCGAGCGGCACAACCCGATGACGGGTGCGGTTGCGACCGTTGTGCGCGCGGCGAACGCGGCCGACGCGCGCGCCGCCTGCGACGCGGCGGCGGCGGCCTTCGACGCCTGGGCCGCGATCGGCCCCAACGAGCGGCGCACGCTCCTGCTGCGCTGCGCCGACGCGCTCGGCGCGCGCGGCGACGACTTCGCCAAGCTGATGCTGGCCGAGTGCGGGATGACCGCCGGCTGGGCCGGGTTCAACGCGTACCTGGCGGCGAGCATCATGCGCGAGGCGGCGTGCTTGACGACGCAGGTGCGCGGCGAGGTCGTGCAGGCCGACAAGCCCGGCACGTTCGCGATGGCGATCCGCCAGCCGGCCGGTGTCGTGGTCGGAATCGCGCCCTGGAACGCCCCGGTGATCCTCGGTGTGCGCGCGATCGCCGCGCCGCTGGCGTGTGGGAACACGGTCGTGCTCAAGGCGTCCGAGTCGTCGCCGGGGGTCCACGCGCTGATCGTCGAGATCCTCGCTGAGATCTTGCCGCCCGGTGTCGTCAACCTCGTCACCAACGCGCCGGCCGACGCCGCCGAGGTCGTCGAGGCGCTGATCGCGCACCCGGCGGTGCGGCGGGTGAACTTCACCGGCTCGACCCACGTCGGCCGCATCGTCGCGACGCTGTGCGCGAAGTACCTCAAGCCGTCACTGCTCGAGCTCGGCGGCAAGGCGCCGCTGATCGTGCTCGACGACGCCGATCTCGACGCGGCCGTCAACGCGACGATCTTCGGCGCCTACATGAACCAGGGACAGATCTGCATGGCGACCGAGAAGGTCGTCGTCGACGACTCGGTCGCCGACGAGTTCGTCCGCCGGCTCGCCGGGCGCGCATCAGCGCTGCCCGCCGGCGATCCGACCGGCCACGTCGTGCTCGGCTCGATGATCGGCGGCGACGCGGCCGAGCGCGTGGAAGCGCAGATCGCCGACGCGCTCGCGAAAGGCGCGACCGCGCCGGCGCGCGGCGGTCGCGACGGAACGGTGCTCGGCGCGACCGTGCTCGACGGCGTGACGCCTGCGATGCGCTTGTACACCGAAGAGTCGTTCGGCCCAGTGGTCGTCGTCGTGCGCGTCAACGGCGCCGACGCAGCAGTCCGTGCCGCCAACGACACCGAGTACGGTCTGTCGGCGTCGGTGTTCGGCCGCGACGTGCGCCGCGCGATGGACGTCGCGCGCCGCATCCAGTCCGGCATCTGCCACGTCAACGGCCCGACCGTCGCCGACGAGGCGCAGATGCCGTTCGGCGGCGTCAAGGCCAGCGGCTGGGGCCGCTTCGGCGGCACCCGTGTGATCGACGAGTTCACCGACCTCCGCTGGATCACGGTCGAGGACCCGCAGCAGCACTATCCGTTCTGACGGATTCCCGGCACGACGCCGGTTGGCGTCGCGCCGGGTAAACGTCGATGGGTCAGACGACGACTTCGACCTTGATCTTCTTGTGGTCGCAGTTGACGATGATCACTTCCTTGTACTCGGGCGAGCGCTCGAGTTCGAAGCGGACCTCGTGCGGCGTGATTATGTGACCCTCCGAGCCGCTCGGTGCCTTCCACTTCAGCTCCAGGAGCAACTCACGAGGATTCGTCCCTTGCGGGACGACTTTCTCGAGTCGTACATCGTGATACCCGGTCGTCGTGCAGTCCGCCGTTCCGGTTACGTAAAGCCTCGCCGGTCCCGGGGGCTGCATATTGAGAATGGCCTTCCAATCGTCCTTGGAGCCGCAGTTGCACCCCATGAGTCACCCCTTTGAACATGATCTTCGCGCTTCGCGAAGGACTGCGTTGTTCGACGAGTTCCTGGTGAACGCATCCTCTTGACAAGGGAACGATCATACCCTCGGTGCGATCTCTCCGTCGGCGGCGATGTTCAGGTCGCGACCGCGCCAGCGCACGCCGCTGCCGAAGAGGCCGGCGGCCCAGACGCCGAGCGCGAGCGCGTCACGCAACGGGACGAGGTAGAACGGCGGCGGTCGCGGCGCGCCCATCGCGCGCTCCGCGACCACGTGCTGCGCGAGCCGCAGCAGAACGGCGCCGCCGGCGACCGCGAGCCCCGCGCGGCGGTCGCGCGCGAGCGCCAGGTAGATGGGCGCGAGCAGCAGCGGGTAGGTGAGCACGAGCCCGAGATAGCTGCGCGGGCGCACCGAGCGAATCGTCCGGCACCAGCGCAGCTCGTGCGCGACGAGATCGCGCAGGCCGGGTTCGTCGACGACGGTGGCCGCAACGTAGCGCGCGAGCGCGACGCGGTGGCCGTGCTCGGCGGTGAGGCGGCCGAGCGCGGCGTCGTCGGCGATCTGCGTGCCGAGCGCGGTGAGGCCGCCGATTTCCTCGAGCACGCTGCGCCGCACGGCCATCGTCCCGCCGAAGCAGTACGTCATACGCTCCAGCAAGGTCGCGACCAGGGCCGACGGCGCGAACCCTTCGGTGATCGCCATCGCACCGAGCACCGACGCCAGGTTGTCGCGGGCGGGCTCGCCGCGGTAGATGCAGGTTGCGGCGCCGACCGCGGGATCGTCGAACGCCGCCGCGATCGCGTCGACGTAGTCCGGGCCGACCCGCATGTCGCTGTCGGCGACGACGAGCAGGTCGAAGCGCGCGTGCGGCAGCATCGGCGCGAGCGTCGCGACCTTCGGGTTGCGGTGGCGAACGACGCCGTCGCCGGCGACGACGTCGACGCGGCCGCCGCCCGTCGCGGCGATGCGCTGCAGCACCGGCAGCGCGGGGTCGGTCGGATCGAGCACGCCGAGCACGATCTGGTACGCCGGATAGTCTTGGTCGCAGAACGTGCGCAGGTTCTCTTCGAGGCCGGCTTCGAGGCCGTGTACCGGCTTGAGCACGGTGACCGGCGGACGCACTGCCGAGCGCGCTCGCCGGCGGCGCACGAACGCCGTCAGGCGCAGCAGCGCGAACGCGGTGTAGCCGCAGGCGACCACAGTCGCGGCGAGCGCGACGCCGGCGGCGACGCCGCGTGCGTCAGCGCGCATCGGCGAGGTCGCGGAACGCGATCCGTTCGATCGCGCCGGCCCGGACCGCGTCGGCGACGCGCGGGCTGATCAGCGCGGCGAACTCGTCCTCGAGCCGGTACGACTGCAGGTCGGCGGCGATCCCGGGCCAGCGCCGCGTCGCCGCGTGAAAGTACATCTCGGTCGCGCCCGGCGGCAGCACGCCGAGAAAGCCGAGGACGCGCTCCTGCGTCATGCGGCCGGTGTCGCCGAAGCCGAACACGCGGTCGTTGTAGGCGAAGCCGCGCGCGCGCAGCCGCGACTTCATCAGCGCCAGGAACGGTGCGAGCAGGTAGGCGACGGCGAAGCGCGCGCCCAGGTCGCGGTGCGTCGCCGACCACGACGGCCCGAACGGCTCGGCCGGGATGCGGATCGGCGGCCGCCCGTAGTCGCGCGCGACGTCGAGGATCGTCGCCATCACCGTCGGGTGCAGGTGATAGTGGCACTGCGCGTTGACGTGGTCGAGCCGCAGGCCGGTGCGCGCGAAGGCCTCGAACTGCGCGCGGATCTCGGCGGCGAGCTGGCGCTGCGCGCGCCGGCTGAAGAAGTACTTCACGCCCGCGCGCGCCAGTGCGCTCGAGAAGTTTCCGGTGGCGTCGACCAGATCGGGGATCCGTTCGGGCGGGAGCAGCGGCCGGCCGGCGACGACGACGACGTGCAATCCGACGGCGAGCGACGGGTTGGCTTGCGCGCGCGCGACCGCGTCCGCTGCGGCCGGCTCGGCGACCATCAGGCTCGCCGCGGTGACGATCCCCTCGCGATGACCGCGCTCGATCGCCTCGTTGACCGGAATCGAAAGTCCGAAGTCGTCGACCGTGACGATCAGGCGGCGTCGCACGCGCTTGCCTCCTCGGCGTGCGCCGCAAAGACCTGCTATGCACACGCTCTCCACAGGGACCCCACCGAGGACGCACGGAACCGGCCGCGGATGCGGTCATCGCTCGGATGACGTCGACCCCGACGTGGTCGCCGATGCTCGAGCAGTACTTCGGGATGAAACATCGTTATCCCGAAGCTATTTTGCTTTCCAGGGTCGGCGATTTCTACGAAGCGTACGGTGAGGACGCCGAGACGATCGCGCGCGCACTATCGATCGCGCTCACGTCGAAGGAGGCCGGCGGCGGGCGCCGGGTCGCGATGGCCGGCGTCCCCCACCACGCGCTCGACGGCTACCTGTCGAAGCTGATCTCGCAGCGCCGCGTCGTCGCGCTGGCCGAACAGCTCGAAGCGCCGGTCCCCAACAAGCTGGTGCGCCGCGACGTGGTGCGCGTGGTGACGCCGGGGACGCTGCTCGAAGAGCACATCCTCGAGCGCTCCGCGCACAACTACCTCGCCGCCATCACGGCGTTCGACGACGTCGTCGCGCTGGCGCACGCCGATATCTCGACCGGGCACGTCGCCGCGACCGCCTTCGACGGCGAGTCGGCGCTCGAAGACGTGCTGGCCGAGCTCTCGCGGCTCGACCCGGCCGAGCTGGTCGCCGACGTCCCGGCCGACGTGCGCGCCGCGCTCGGCGCCGGGCTCGAAGAGGGCCGCACGCGCATCGCCGCGCCGGTGCTGGCCGCGGTCGGCGAGCGCGCGCGCGATCCGATCGACGGCTTCTCGTTCGACGCGTCGATGGCGATGCACCGCGCGCTCGACGCGCTGGGCGCGTTCGTGCGGCGGGTCAGCGTTCAGCAGAACGGCAACGCGCCGCTCCGGGAGCCGCAGTTCTACCGCCAGGCGACGTTCGTCGCCCTCGATCCGAACACGCGCAAGCACCTCGAGCTGACCAAGGCGCTGGGGGCCAACCCGCGCGCGACGCTGCTCGCGACGATCGATCGCACCCGCACCGCGATGGGCTCGCGGCTGCTCGGACGCTGGCTGCTCGCGCCGCTGGTGAACGCCGGCGCGATCGGCGCGCGGGCGGATTGCGTCGCCGCGCTGGTCCGCGACGCCGCGCGGCGGCTCGCGCTGCAGGACGTGCTGCACGGCTGTTTCGACCTCGAACGGATCGCGCAGAAGGTGCGCTTCCGCCGGGCGCTGCCGCGCGATCTCGCGTCGCTGCGCCGCACCTTGGCACTGCTCGACCCGATCGGCGACGCGCTCGGCGACGACGCCTTACCGCCGGCGATGCTCTCGCTGGCCGCGCGCGTCGGGGAGTTCGACGAGCTGCGCGCCGAGCTCGGCGCGACGCTGGTCGACGAACCGCCGGCGACGCTCGGCGACGGCGGCGTGATCCGTCCCGAGCGCGAGCCCGAGCTGGCCGAGTGCGTCGCGCTGCGTCACGACGCGCGCTCGCGGATCGCCGGCCTCGAAGAGCGCGAGCGCGAGCGCACCGGGATCAAGTCGCTCAAGGTCAAGTACGCGTCGGCGTTCGGCTACGCGATCGAGGTGCCGAAGGCGCAGACCGGCAACGTCCCGGCCGACTACGTGCGCAAGCAGACGCTGGCGAACGGGGAGCGCTACGTGACGCCCGAGCTGCGCGAGCTCGACGTCGCGATCGCGTCCGCGCAGGCGCGGCAGCTGCGGCTCGAACAGGCGCTGTTCGAACGGCTGGTCGAGCGCGTCGCCGAACGCGTCGACGACCTGCTGATCACCGCCGACGCGCTGGCCGAGCTCGACGCCTACTGCTCGCTGGCGCAGATCGCCGGCGAGCGCGGCTACGTGCGGCCGTCGTTCAGCGACGAGAGCATCATCGAGATCGTCGACGGCCGCCATCCGGTGATGGAACCGCTGCTCGGCTCGTCGTTCGTCCCCAACGACCTGCGGATCGGCGTCGACGCGTCGCGCTTCATCCTGCTCACCGGCCCGAACATGGGCGGCAAGTCGACCTACCTGCGACAGACCGCGCTGCTGGTCGTGCTGGCGCAGATCGGCTCGTTCGTTCCGGCGCGCAGCGCCAAGCTCGGCGTCGTCGACCGGATCTTCACCCGGATCGGCGCCGGCGACGATCTGGCGTCCGGGCAGTCGACGTTCTACGTCGAGATGGCGGAGGCGTCGAACATCCTGCGCCGCGCGACCGATCGCAGTCTGCTGCTCATCGACGAGATCGGACGTGGAACGGGGACGGTCGACGGGCTCGCGATCGCACAGGCGATCTGCGAATACTTGCTCGAGCGCGAGAACCGCGCGCCCGCGACCTTGTTCGCGACGCACTTCCACGAGCTCGTTGCGCTGGCCGAGCGCTGGCCGCTGGTCGCGAACTTCCACATCACCGCGGTCGAGAGCACGAAGAACGGTGCGCCCGTGTTCTCGCACCGCGTGCTCCCGGGTTCGTCGTCGCGCTCGTTCGGGATCGAGGTCGCGCGCATGGCCGGACTGCCGCCGGGCGTGGTCGCGCGGGCGCGCGAGATCGCGTCGGCGCTCGAAGGGCGCCCGGCGCTGGACGTCACCGTTCCGCTGCGGGGCAAGCTGGCGAAGCCCGGGGTCGCCGAGCAGCCGCTGTTGTTCGAATTGTCCAACTGATCGAACGGCGAACGAAACTTCTTTCCGCTACCGGTCACGCTATGCGCGACGGATCGGCGGGTATGATGCTGCGTCATGCCTCGCTTGTTCTTGACGCACGCGCAGTTCGACGGTTTGGTGCTCTTGGTGACGATCTTGATCGCGGTGCTGGCCGGGCTGATCGTGCACCGCGTGCTGTTCTGGGCGCTCGAGCGGATGGCGGAGCGCCGTCACAGCGCGTTCACCGAAGCCGTGATCCGGCGCACCTGCCGGCCGGCGGCGTACATCTTTCCGCTGCTCGCGATTCTCACGGCCGTCCCCAACCTGACGCTGCCCGAAGGCTGGGAGACGCCGGTGCTGCGAGTGACGGGCCTGCTGACGATCGGCGCGCTGGCGTGGGTGCTGATCACCACGATCCAGCTCTGGTCGGACGTCGTCGTCGCGCGGCACCGGATCGACGTCGAGGACAACTTGCTGGCCCGCCAGCTCGGCACGCGCGTCGACATCCTGACCCGCGCGGCCGTCATCCTGGTGATCATCGTCGGCGTGGGGATGGAGCTGATGACGTTTCCAGAGGTGCGGACGATCGGCACGACGCTGCTGGCGTCGGCCGGTCTGGCCGGCATCGTCGCCGGCCTCGCGGCGCGGCCGCTGTTCGAGAACCTGGTGGCGGGGATCCAGCTCGCGCTGACCCAGCCGATCCGGCTCGACGACGTGGTCGTGATCGAGACGCAGTTCGGCCGCATCGAGGAGATCCACAGTACTTACGTCGTCGTGCGGCTGTGGGATCTGCGGCGGCTCGTCGTCCCGCTGACCTACTTCATCAACACGCCGTTCGAGAACTGGACGCGCCGCACGGCGAACCTGATGGGCGAGGTCTACGTGTTCGCCGACTGGACGCTCGATGTCGCCGCGCTGCGCGCCGAGCTCCCGGCGATCGTCGCGCGCAGCCCGCTGTGGGACAAGCAGTTCCAGAACCTCCAAGTGACGGACGTGACCGAGCGCGCGCTGCAGATTCGCGCGCTGGTCACGGCGCGAAACTCGGGCGACCTGTTCGATCTGCGCTGCTTCGTCCGCGAGGGAATCGTCGCGTACATCCGTGAGCACCAGCCGCAGGCGATGCCGAAGCTGCGCGTCGAGCTGCCGCCAGCGAGTGACAGCGCGCCGACGCAGCCGGCAGTGACCGAGGAGCGCATCGCACGGGTCGTCGTCGAAGCCGACGGTGCCAAGAAAACGAAGGCCTAACGCCGGGGCAACGCACCGGCAACCTCGAAGGCCCATCCTGCGATGAGTGACATGCCGGCAATCGCAGCGCATCCCGTCTCCGAGCTCGAGCCCACAGTACGGCTGTTCTCCGTCGCGGAGTTCCACCAGATGTACGACGCCGGAGTCTTCGGCGCCGACGAGCGAGTGGAGCTGCTCGACGGCCGGCCGATCGCGATGCCGCCGATGAGCCCGGCGCACGCGTGGAGCGTGCGCAGCATCGATGACGCCTTGCGCCGTCACGTCGGCCCTCGTGCCGTGGTCAGCACGCAGCTTCCCGTCGTTCTGGACGAGTGGTCGGAGCCGCTGCCCGATCTTGCCCTCCTCACACCGCCCAACGAGCGGTACGTCCGCGCGCATCCCGCGCCGTCCGACATTCTCTTGCTGGTCGAGGTCGCGCTCCCCTCACTGCCGTACGACGCGGGAACGAAGCTGCGTGCATACGCGCGAACTGGGATCGCGGAGTACTGGATCATCGACCTCTCCGCTGGGCGGATCGAGGTCTACCGTCATCCGAAGGTCCGGGCATACCGGACGCACCTGCGAGCCGAGCGTGGCGGGACGGTCACGATATCGGCACTTCCGGACGTGACGATCGCGGTCGACGAGCTGCTTCCGCCGCGCGCGACGTGATCCGCGTGCTCGACCCGGAGACGATCGGACAGATCGCCGCCGGGGAAGTCATCGAGCGGCCGTTCTCGGTCGTGAAAGAACTGGTGGAGAACGCGCTCGACGCCGGCGCGACGCGGGTCACGGTGCGCGTGCGCGGCGGCGGGCTCACCGAGATCGAGGTCGCCGACGACGGGGCCGGGATACCGAGCGACGAGATCGCGCTCGCCGTTCGGCGCCACGCGACCTCGAAGCTCGGCGGCGCGGGGGACCTGACCGGCGTCGACACGCTGGGCTTCCGCGGTGAGGGCTTGGCGTCGATCGCCGCCGTCGCGCAGGTAACGATCGTCTCGCGCACGGCCGGCGACGAGATCGCGACCGCGGTCGAGGCGCACGGTGATGCGGTCGGCGAGCCGCACCCCGTCGCCGGACCGCCGGGAACGCGCGTCGTCGTGCGCGATCTGTTCGCGAACGTGCCGGTGCGGCGTGAGTATCTGCGGTCGGCGCCGGCGGAGTCGGCGCGGATCACGTCGTGGCTCGCGACGCTCGCGCTGGCCTACCCGCAAGTCGGCTTCAGCCTCGAGCACGACGGCAAGCCGGTGTTCACGTTCGCGCCCGGCGACGACCTCGCGCCGCGGCTTCGTCACGTGTTCGGTGCGCAGAGCTCGACGATGGTTCCCGTGCGCGGCGAGGACGCGCGCGCCGTCGTCAGCGGTTGGGTCAGCTCGCCCGGCGACGAACGGGCCGATCGCCGCAGCCAGCTCCTGTTCGTCAACGGCCGCCTGCTGCGCAGCACGCTCGTCGGCGGCGCGTGGGCGGCCGCGTACCGTACGTTCTCGATGGTCGGCCGGCATCCGTACGGCGTGCTCTACCTGCAGGTGCCGCCGAACGAAGTCGACCCGAACGTCCACCCCACCAAGAGCGACGTGCGGCTGCGCCACGGCGACCGGGTCGTCTCGGTGGTGAAGGACGCGATCGCCGGCGCGCTGCGCCGCGGTGCGTCGCAGCGGTTCGCGACGGCGGTCTCGTTCGCGCCACCGTCGTCGCCGGACGCCGGGCAGCCGACGGCCGACTGGGCCGACTCGTTCGTCCCGCGCGCGTTCGGGACGGGCGGTGCGAACGGCGAGCGGCCGACGCTGCGCGTGCTGGCGCAGGTCGACCGCACGTTCATCCTCGCGACCGACGGTGACGCGGTCGTGCTCGTCGACCAGCACGCCGCGCACGAACGGATCGTGTTCGAGCAGCTCGCCGCCAACGCGCGGGCAAGCGCCACGGCCGAGCCGATGCTGGTGCCCCACACGTTCGAGGTGCGGCCGGACGAAGCCGAACGGCTCGACGCGACCCTCGACGCGCTCGCCGCCGGCGGGCTGCACGTCGAGCGGTTCGGCGAGCGCGCCTATCGCGTGACCGCGACGCCGGCGCGGCTCGTTCACGCCGGACGCTCGCGCCCGTTCGACGTCGCCGACTTCGTCGAGTGTCTCGGCGACGACGTGCGCGGGCTCGACGCCGACCAGCGCGTGTGGGCCTCGCTGGCCTGTCATTCGGTGGTGCGCGCCGGAGACCGGCTCGAGTATCCGGAGATGACCGCGCTGGTCGAGCGCCTGCAGCGCTGCGAGAATCCGATGCACTGCCCGCACGGCCGGCCGACGGTCGTACGGCTCGAGCCCGAGGCGATCGCGCGGCTCTTCAAACGAGTGTGACGCCGGGCGTTCTGATCCTGACCGGACAGACCGCGTCCGGCAAGAGCGGGCTGGCGGTCGAGCTGGCCGAGCGGTTCGGCGCCGAGATCGTCGGCGCCGACTCGCGCCAGATCTACCGCGGCATGCCGATCGGAACGGCCGCGCCGAGCGCCGATGCGCGGGCGCGCGTCGCGCACTACCTGGTCGGATTTCTCGACCCGCGCGAACGGTACAGCGCGGCGCGCTTCGTCACCGACGCGCTGGCGGCGATCGACGACATCCACGCGCGCGGCAAGCGCGCGATCGTCGCCGGCGGAACCGGGTTCTACCTGCGCGCGCTCGGCGGTGACGTCGCGCTCTCGCCGGCGTACGACGCGGTGCTGCGCAGCCGGCTGGCGCACGAGGCGCGCGTCCACCCGCCCGACGTGCTCGCCGACTGGCTGCGCGCGGTCGCGCCGGCGCGCGCCGCAGCGATCGAGCCCAACGACCCGTACCGTGTCGCGCGCGCGCTCGAGATCGCGCTGGCCGAGCGCGCCGGTGCCTCGCACACCGATGCGAGCGATGCGCGCGGCACCGCCGGCGACAACCTGCGAGTCCGTAGGATCCCCGTTCGTAAGCTGTTCCTCGACATCGCGTCCGACGAGCTCGACCGGCGGATCGCGGCGCGCGTCGATGCGATGCTGGCCGCCGGTCTGGTCGAGGAGGCGGAGCGGATCGGCGCCGAGACGGTCGCGGCCGACGCGGTCGGCTACCGCGAAGCGCTGGCGTACGCCGCCGGCTGGTCGACGCGCGGTGAGCTGCGCGCGCAGCTCATCCGCACCACGCGCCGCTACGCGAAGCGTCAGGCCACCTGGTTTCGTAACGAGCCCGATCTGGTTCGCATCCCGGCCGCGGACGCGCTCGCGGCGGCGTCACGCGAAGCGGGAGCGCTCACCGGCTGGGCATAAGCCGTGGGATCATGGCACTACAGCGCCCGCAGCCGCTCCAAGACGCCTATCTGGCCGAGGTGAGGCGCCAAGCCGTGCCGGTAACCATCTATCTCGTCAACGGGTTTCAGCTGCGCGGTGTCGTGAAGGGGTTCGATCCGTTCACGATCGTCCTCGAGTACGACAAGAAGGCGCATTTGATCTACAAGCACGCGGTCTCGACGATCTCGCCGGCCGGACCGGTCGCGTCGCCGCTCATCCCCGAGCAGCCGGAGGTTGCGGCACCGTGACCGCGGGCGTTCCGATCGTGAAGACGAACGGGGCCGGCAACGACTTCGTACTCGTCGACGAGCGCAACTCGGAGGTCGGCGACCGGGCCGCGTTTGCGCGCGCGGCATGCGACCGCGACACGGGCGTCGGTGCCGACGGCGTGCTGTTCGTCGGTTCGTCGGAGCGCGCCGACGCGCGGATGCGGATCTTCAACGCCGACGGCACCGAGGCCGAGATGTGCGGCAACGGGATGCGCTGCGTCGCGCGCTACCTCGACGAGCACGACGGCCTCGGCAGCGCGACCGTCGAGACGCTGGCCGGCTTGATCCCGACCCGCATCGTCGCGCGCGCGCCGTACCGGATCGCGGTCGAGGTCGGCGAGCCGCGGATCGGCGCGGCCCACCTCGTCGACGGCTTTCGCGCCGTTCCGGTCGTGGTCGGCAACCCGCACACGGTGGTGCGCGTCGACGACATCGATGCGATCGACGTCCGTCGCGACGGCGAGCGCATCGCGAGCGACGCGCGATATCCCGACGGCGTCAACGTCCACTTCGTGGCGCGCGACGGCAACGGCTGGCGGGTGCGGCACTTGGAGCGCGGCGTCGGTCCCACCCAGGCGTGCGGGACCGGCACGGTCGGCGTCGCGGCGGTGCTCATCGACGAGGGCGACGCGACGTCGCCGGTCACGCTGCGGGTCCCCGGCGGCGAGCTCGAAGTGCATTGGGAGCGCGGCCGAGGCGCGACGCTGATCGGCGAAGCGGTGCGGGAGTTCGAACGGGTCCTGGCGTGACCGGCCTCGCGTACACCGACGCGCGCGGCCGCATCTACTACGACGAGACGCGAACGCCGCTCGCCGACGGCGGGATCGAGCGCCTGCCACAGCGCGAAGAGCTGATCCCGGCGCCGCCCGGAACGGTGACCTCGATGCTGCCGGGCCGCATGCCGCTGCTCGCCGGCGGCGCGGTCGCGGCGCGCCGCACCGCGCTCGCCGCGCTGCTCCCGGCCGGCTACACGCGGCTGCTGCTGCCGGCCTTCCGCCGGCGGGCTGGCGCTCCGGACTTGCCGCTGTTCGGCTACACCTTCGCCGGCGTGATCGACGACGAGCTCTACGTCGCGGCGATGCGCACCGACGAGAGCGAGGACTGGACGCCGCGCTATTTCGGCGAGGGCGAGCTCGACGCGCTGTTGCGCGCGCGGCAAGCGCAAGATCCGCGCAATCGCACTCTCGCACAGCTGGCAATCTGCTCGCGCGACTACGGCTGCTTCACCGCCCAAAACGTGTTTCTGGAACGCGGCGAAGCGGCGCTGCCGGTGTCGCCGACCTGTAACGCGGCCTGCACCGGCTGCATCTCGGAGCTGCCGCCCGACGCCGGGATGCCGTCGCCGCAGACGCGCGTCGCGTTCGAAGCTGACGCCGCCGACCTGGCGCGGATCGCGGTTCGTCACCTCGAGCGCGTCCCGGACGGGATCGTCTCGTTCGGCCAGGGCTGCGAGGGCGAGCCGCTGCTGCGCGTGACGACGATCGAGCGCGCGATCGAAGCAATCCGTGCGGCGCGGACCAACGGCACGATCAACCTGAACACGAACGGGTCGCTGACCAAGAGCTTGGGCCGGCTGATCGACGCCGGCTTGCAGGCGGTGCGGATCAGCCTCAACTCGTTCCGGCCGGCAGTGTACGCGGCGTACTACCATCCGATCGGCTACGAGCTCGACGACGTGCTCGCGTCGGTCGCGCTGGCGGTCGAGCGCGGGCTGCGCGTCTCGTTGAACCTGCTGACCCATCCCGGCGTGACCGACGAGCGCGAAGAGGTCGAGGCGCTGGAGCGATTTCTGGGCGCGCATCCGGTCGCGATGGTGCAGACGCGAACCCTCAACATCGATCCCGAGCGTTACTTCGCGCTCGTCGGCCGGCCTCCGGAGCCGCTCGGGATGCGCGAGGCGCTGCACCGCATCGAGCGCCTCGGCATCGCGCTCGGCAACTTCACCCACACGCATTAAGAATGTTTGGTGATCGCGTCGCCGCCGAGCGCGATCTCGTGTCCGCTCGCGTTGACGTCGACGCCTTGTCCGGTCGAGCGCATCAGCGTCTCGATCGAGCCGCCGTGCGCGTTGCGCGCGGTGACGTTGAGCGAGCCGTCGTCGTTGAGCATCACCGTCGCGCCGCCGGACAGCGTGACCTGCTGGCCTTTCGTCAACGCGACGGCCTTGCCGTCGTCGTCGACCGAGAACGAACCGTCGCGGTTGAGGGTCACGCTGTCGCGACCGAAGTTCGTGTGCACGGTCGCCGACTGGTTGAAGGTCGCGCCGCCGGCGCCGGGCGCGCCGACCGCCGTCGAGACGCGATAGCCGCCGGCGATCTGGTCGGAGTGCAATAGGTCGGGATGGCTGGTCATGCTCTCCCAGTGCGCATCGACGGACTGGTTGCCGGCCGGACCTTCGCGCGTGCCGACCTCGGTGAGGTGCGGGTCGCCGCTCGAGCTGATCCCGACGTTGGAGAACGTCTGTTCCTGACCGACCGACGCGCCCGGTGATCCCTGCCACGGCTGCCAGGGCTGTTGCTGTCCGGGTGGCTGCTGCCACGGCGGTTGTTGCCACGGCTGCGACCATGACGATCCCGGAGACTGACAGCCGGACTGCCCGCCGCCGGACAGCGCTCCGCCTTGCGTTCCACCTTGCGTGCTGCCACCCGACAGCGTCGAGGCGAATTGCTGCAGCGCGTTCATGATGCTGGTCAGCAGGCCGCTGATGCTGCCGCCGGAACCGAACGCTCCCGCGCTGCTGCCGGACGACCACGGCGAATCGTTGCCGCCGTTCCAGCTGGTGCCGTTGCCGGCGCCGGTCCCGCACGACCACCACGGTCGGGCGACGGAATCAGGTGAAGCCGGCGGCGACCACGGATCGTTTGCGGCGCCGTAAGCCGCATGCGGCGAGCCGCCGGCGTCGAGCGACGAGAGATCGACGGCCGGTCCGAGCCCCGGCCACTGGGTGGGAATCATCGTGCGCGTCTCCTGGAAAGGGTGGTGTCACCACCCCATCACGCGCTCTAGCCACCGCGACTAGGGTTAAGGCGGCGGCGGGCAGTATGAAAGGCCTGCCGAAACGAAAGCCCGCGGCGCTGAAGTGGATTTCGGCGTCGGGAGGAACGGGGTGTTGAAGGCATTCAAAGCCGGAACCTTGGTCGTTGCCTTCGTGATGTGCTCGAACGTCGGTATCTCGCGCGCGGACCAGCGAACGGATTGCGTACCGATCCCATTCGTAATCCCGCCTGTTGCGCTCATAGAACCGCAGGTTGCGCCGATCTTCGATCCGCGCGGCATTTGGATTGAGTTCTCCGTCACGCCTTTCGGCGGCGACATCCGCAAAGTGTTCGTCCTGAGCGCGACCGCAACGCCACTGCACGGGGGGCAACGCAGCAGCTCAACGTCGACGGCCCGTATCGGCTCTCAGGCGACACTCCACAGCGGCCAGACTCCCTCGCAGGTTTTTGGACCGCCCACACGTCCAATCCAGATCTGCCGTCGCGAGTCGCCGTCAGCTATAGTGTGGCCGTCCTACGAACGCCGTCAGGTGGGCCGTGCGACGGACCACTCCTGGTGCGGCCCATCGGTGAGTTCACGTGGACTCCCACGAACGGCACTGGGCCCTTCGGACTAAAGCCGTTCGTGCCCTAATGACGTGCCGCGGCCTGCGTCAATACGTCGAGCGGCCGCCGGAGAGATCGAAGACCGCGCCGGTCGAGAACGAGCACTCCTCGGTGCACAGCCAGCTCACCAGCGCCGCGATCTCGTCGGGCGTGCCGAAGCGGCTCATCGGGATCTTCAAGCGCATGTACTCGATGTGCGCCGCCGTCATCTGGGCGAACAGCGGCGTCTCGACCGCCGCCGGCGTCACGCAGTTGACGCGCACGCCGGTCTCCGCCAGCTCTTTGCCCAGCGACTTGGTCAGCGCGATCACGCCGGCTTTCGAGGCGCTGTAGGCGGACGCGTTGGGGTTTCCTTCCTTGCCGGCGACCGACGCGATGTTGACGATCCGGCCGTAGCCGGCCGCGCGCATCGACGCCGTCACCGCGCGGCAGCAGTGAAACGTGCCGGTGAGGTTGACGTCGAGCACGTCGCGCCAACCGTCGAGCGGGTACTCCCAGGTCAGCGCGTTGGGACCGGTGATCCCGGCGCTGTTGACCAGCGCGTCGATCCGGCCGAGCGCGAACAGCGCCGCGTCGCGCGCTGCCTCGACCGCCGCGTAGTCGCGGACGTCGACCGACTGCAGATGCACGCCGCCGAGCTTCGCGCTCGCGCGCGACAGCGCGTCACCGCTTGCATCCCACAGGCTGAGCCGGGCGCCCGAGGCGGCCATGCGGCGGGCGATCGCCAAGCCGATCCCCGATGCGCCGCCGGTGACGACGGCGACGCGGCCGCGCAAGTCGAGCTGATTCATCGGGCCGGGATTTTCACGCACGGCCGGAAAGGCCATGCTTCCCTCTCGTTCCTCATGTGAGGTCTTTCGTGTCCGAGAACGGCAGCACGCGTCACCTGCGCAGCACGGAGTGGTTCGGCAAGCGCGACCGCGACGGTTTCATCCACCGCAGCTGGATGCGCGCCGAAGGGTTCGCGCCCGACGTCTTCGACGGGCGGCCGGTGATCGGGATCTGCAACTCGTGGTCGGAGCTGACGTCGTGCAACGTCCACCTGCGGCGCGTCGCCGAGTCGGTGAAGCGCGGCGTGTGGGAGGCCGGCGGGTGGCCGCTCGAGTTTCCGACCATCTCGCTGGGCGAGACCTACATGCGCCCGACGACCATGCTGTTCCGCAACCTGATGAGCATGGACGTCGAGGAGTGCATCCGCGCCAACCCGATCGACGGCGTCATACTGCTGAGCGGCTGCGACAAGACGACGCCCGCGCAGCTGATGGGCGCGGCCAGTGTCGACCTGCCGGCGATCATGGTCACCGGCGGGCCAATGCTCAACGGCAAGTACCGCGGCGGCGAGATCGGCTCGGGGACGATGGTGTGGCAGTTCTCGGAAGAGGTGCGCGGCGGGCGCAAGACCTGGGACGACTTCTTCGAAGCCGAGGCCGGCCAGTCGCGCAGCAACGGACACTGCATGACGATGGGAACGGCGTCGACGATGGCGAGCATGGCGGAAGCGCTCGGGATCGCGCCGACCGGAAACGCCGCGATTCCGGCCGTCGACTCGCGCCGCTACGCCCTCGCCCAGCTCGCCGGACGGCGAATCGTCGAGATGGTGCGCGAGGATCTGCGCATGTCGAAGATCCTCACCCGCTCCGCGTTCGAGAACGCGATTCGCGTCAACGCCGCGATCGGCGGTTCGACCAACGCGGTCGTGCATCTGCTCGCGATCGCCGGCCGCGCCGGCGTGCCGCTCGAGCTGGACGACTTCGACCGGCTCGGTCACGACCTGCCGCTGCTGGTCGACCTGCAGCCGTCGGGCCGGTACCTGATGGAAGACTTCTACTACGCGGGCGGCGTGCCGGCGGTCGTGCGCGAGCTCGGCGACCGCATCCACCGCGACGCGCTCACCGTCAGCGGCCGGACGATCGGCGAGATGACCGCCGATGCGCCGTGCTGGAACCGCGAGGTCATCCGCACGTTCGACGCGCCGGTGCAGCAGCGCGCCGGGATCGCGGTGCTGCGCGGCAACCTGGCGCCGAATGGTGCGGTGATCAAACCGTCGGCAGCGACACCGTCGCTGCTGACGCACCGCGGCCGTGCGATGGTGTTCGAGGACATCGAAGATTTTCGCGCCCGGATCGACGATCCGGATCTCGACGTGGACGCCGGCTCGGTGCTCGTCCTCAAAGGTGCGGGACCGCGCGGTTATCCCGGGATGCCGGAGACCGGCAACCTGCCGCTGCCGCCGAAGCTGCTGGCGCGCGGCGTCACCGACATGGTGCGCATCTCCGACGCGCGGATGAGCGGCACCGCGTACGGGACCGTCGTGCTGCACACGTCGCCCGAGGCGGCCGCCGGCGGTTCGCTGGCGCTGGTGCGGACCGGCGACCAGATCGAGCTCGACGTGCCGAGCCGGCGGCTCGATCTGATCGTGAGCGAGGCCGAGCTCGACCGCCGCCGCGCGGAATGGAAGCCCGCGCCGCCCGCGTTCGAGCGCGGTTATGCCAAGCTCTACACCGAGCACGTGCTGGGCGCCGACCGGGGCGCCGACTTCGACTTCCTCGTCGGCGGCAGCGGCGCAATGGTCGCCCGAGAGATGCACTAGCAGCGCGTCGGAGCCCCGCGGGCGACAGGAGCGAACCGCCGTCGGGCGGCATACAACCCGACCGCAAGCCTGCTTGCGCCGGTAAACGACTGAACGGGAGTGGAGATGAACGGCCGAATCGTGTTGCAGCGGGGCGTCTGGACGATCGTCGCGGTCGTCGTGCTCTTCGTCGCGCTGCTGTGGCTCAACGCCGCCGCGCCGCACGGGGCCGACGCGGCCTCATCGGCATACTTCATCCGCTACGGGATCCTGGCGCTGGCGTTTCTGTGGCTCATCTCGGCCGTGCTGTGCGGCGACGTCAACCCGCTCGCGCTCGCGATGGGCGCCGACAACCGGCTGAGCACGTCGAAGCTGCAGGCACTGCTGTGGACGGCCTGCGTCGGCTTCGTCTACGCGATGGTCTACGCGTCGCGGTCGATCGCCGGCGGGCACGTCGACCCGATCACCAACATCCCCGAGAACGTCCTGTTCGCGCTGGGGATCAGCGTGACGTCGGTCGTCGCGGCGAAAGCGATCACGACCTCGCAAGTCGCCACCAACCCCGATCACAAAGATGCCCAGCCGACACCGTCCTACGATCCCGCCGCGCTGGTGCGCGACGACGGGGCATCGACCGCGAGCCTCACCAAGGTGCAGATCCTCTTCTGGACCGTCGTTGCGATCGTCGTCTACGTCGCCAACGCGTTCCACGACCTCGGACCGCTCGCGACGTGCCCGCCGGGCGCTTGCGCGTTCCCCGACATCGACACCACGCTGATGATCTTCATGGGGCTCGGCCACGCGACGTACCTCGGCGGCAAGCTGGTGCAGACGTCGAACCCGACGTTGACCGGCATCACCGAGTTGCACGACGACCAAGGCGCCACCACGCTCGTGATCGCCGGCTCGGCGCTGGGTTCGTCGGGAACGGTGTTCTTCAACGGCGCCGCGCTGGACAATGCGTCGGTCGTGTCGTGGTCGGCGACCGAGGTGCGCGCTCACCCGCCGGCGCCGCCGGCGCAGCAATGGGCGGTCGGTGACGCGATCACCGTCGCGGTCGCGACGGGCGGCGGCGCGCCCTCGCCGGCGATCTCGTTCACCTACGGCGCCGCGAGCGGTGCGAAGGGAACGCCGGCCGCACCGCTTCCCGCCCAACCGCCCAAACCACCGCCCGCGCCTGCGCCGAAGCCGCCGCCACCACCACCGGCCCCGAAGCCCGCACCGGCACCGACTCCCGCGCCCGCACCGACACCGAAGCCGTCACCGACTCCCGCGCCGGATCCGGCGCCGAAGCCGTCACCGCCGCCCGGACCGAAGCCGGCCCCGCCGGTTCCGCCGGCCGCGCGACCGCGCGGGATCGACGTGTCGTACGCGCAGGAGACGATCGATTGGGATGCGGTCAAGCGCCGCGGCGGCTGCGACTTCGCGTACGCGCGCGCCAGCTACGGCGCGCAGGCGAGGTTCGACGACGACAACTTCGAGCGCAACCACGACGAGTGCAAGCGGCTCGGCATTCCGTTCGGCGCGTACCACTTCTACCGGTTCTCGGAGAGCGCAGCCGATCAAGCCCAGCACTTCCTGTCGCGGATCGACGGCCGTAGCGGGACGCTCTGTCCGATGGTCGACGTCGAGGGAGGCAGCGGCGCGCTGGCGAGCGCGGCACAGATGGTTACCGCGCTGTCGGCGTTCATCGGCGCCGTCGAGAAGGCGCTGGGCTCGCAGGTCATCATTTATACCAACGCCGGCACCTGGAACTCGAACCTGGGCGGAACCGATGAGTTCTCCGGCCACAAGCTGTGGGTGGCGAACTTCACCGACGACCTGACTGGCCAGCCGGCGATGCCGACCGGCTTCAAGAGCTGGAGCATCTGGCAGTACTCCGACAAGGGCACGATCACGACCACGGGCGGCACCACGCACGCACTCGACCTCGACATCGCGGCGGGAACCGTCGACGACCTCAAGCAGCAGCCGCTGGCGCCCGGCGGAGGTGGGAATCCGCCGGCGTCGAGCCCGACGCCCGTGCCGAACACTGCGGCACCGGCTCCCGCGCCGTCGCCCGCGCCGAGCGCGCCGCTGCCGCCCGGACAGCTGACGCCGCACTTCTCGCTCGCCGAGCTAACGTACACGTCGAAGACTCTCGACAACACGCCGCCCGAGTCACTGATCCCCGCGCTGCGGCACCTGGCGGAGTTCTTGGAGCGCGTCCGGCACGAGGTTTGCGGCGATCAGCCCATCAGCATTGACTCGGCGTACCGTTCACCGGCCGTCAACGCCGCGGTCGGCGGTGTACCGAACTCCGCGCACGCGCAAGGACATGCCGCCGACACGACCACGAGCGCATTCGACCGGGTCCTCGACTACGCGCTGGCGATCGAGGCCTGGGTCAAACGCGAGGGCGTCGCCTTCGACCAGATCATTTTCGAGGAAAACGTCTGGGTCCACATCAGCCCGCAGCACAACGACTTCGGCCAGCGCGGCCAATTCTTCACCTTCGACGGCACCTCGTACACCCCCGGCATCCAAGCGCTCTGAATGGGCTACGAGTTCGTTCCTTCGTACTGGGCCGTAATCTCGACATTCACGGCGTCAAAGTCAGGAGCGATCCTGATGAGTCCGCGAATGATGATTTCCCGCTCATTCCCCTCGCTTACACGCCGAACGAGACCGGACAGTGAGACCTTGGCCTCGCGTAGATCTACCTGTTTCACAGACGTAGTCTAGCAGGCTCAGTCACCGCGGCGAGGTCGGCGCCGCATCGGGCCATCGTCCTGAGATCTAACCCACGAGGGCCGTGCAGACGTCGAGGCGAGTGTCGTGCTTGATCATGGCGATCACGTCGTCGCCGCGTTCGAGCTTGGTGTCGCCGTTGGGGACGACGACGTCTCCGCCGCCGCGGTCGACGGCAACGATCACGCTGCCGCGCGGCAGGGCGACGTCGGCGATGCGCTTGCCGCGCGCCGGCGAGTCGTCGGCGATGCGCAGCTGCACGAGCTCGAGGTCGCCGCGCCCGACGCGGGCCAGCGGCTCGAGCGCGACCGCGTTGACCCGGTCGTCGATCATCCCGAGGATGATCTCGGTCGACGAGATGACGGTCACCGGCCGGTCGGCGTCGAGCGACTCGAAGATCAGCTTGTTCTTGGGATTGTTGACGCGCGCGATGCAGCGCGCCCGCGAGTGCTTCTTGGTGATGATGCAGACGACCAGGTTGTCCTCGTCGTCGCCGGTGTCGGCGACCACCACGTCGCTGCGCGTGACGCCGGCCTGCAGCAGCACGTTGGGATCGCAGCCGTCGCCGACGATCGCGACGTCCTGCTCGAGCAGGTTGGTCATCATCTGCGCCTTGCGCGCGTCTTTTTCGATGACGACGACTTCGTGCTGTTGCTTGATGAGGCCGCGCGCGAGGTAGGTGCCGACCTTGCCGCCGCCGACGATGAGGATGAACATGCGTGTCGTCTGCTTAGGCGGTCAGCCGCGTCTCCGGCCGCGCCGCCGCGAAGGCCGACGCGAACTGCGAGAGCGCTTCGGGCGCGACGATCGCGTTGATCTCGTCGCCTTCGGTCAGCACGTCGCCCGGCGCGGCGATGCTGACGCTGCCGAGCCGCCGGATCGCCGCGATCCGGATCCGGTTGTCGATCTCGACGTCAGCGACGCGTTTGCCGGCCTGGCTCCGCGTCACGGTCGCGATCAGCGACGACAGCTTGCCGAAGTCGAATGACGGCATCGAGGCGTAGGCGACGTCCTGCAAGCGGTCGCGGATGATCTGCGCTCCGATCGTCGTCGGCGAGAACGTCTCGATGCCGAGCTCGCGATAGAGCTGTCCGCGCGGCGGATCGTAGATGCGCGCGACGATCTTGGGGATGCGGAACATCTTCTGTGCGATCAGTGCCGCCATCACGTTGCGGTTGTCGCCGTCGGTGACGGCGACGAAGCCGTCGGCGCGCTCGGCGCCGGCGCGCTTGAGCACGTCGTAGTCGATGCCCGTTCCGACCTCGACCTGGCCGCCGAAGCGATTTCCCAGCCGTTTGAACGCAGCGGGATTCTCATCCACGACGACGACGTCGTGCTTGTCGGCGACGAGCAGTTTGGCGAGGGTCGAACCCACGCGCCCGCAGCCGACGATCAGGTATCTCATGTGGGCGACTCCGGCTTTCGGTGCGTCCCGGATCGTTCCCTCAACGGCAGGAGCCGACCCAGCCTGTGAGAACCGGGGAGACTTGGTCCAAGCGTCGGGGCGTAGCTCAGCTTGGTAGAGCGCTGCGTTCGGGACGCAGAGGTCACAGGTTCAAATCCTGCCGCCCCGACCATCTCCCGCCGGGCAACCGGTGGGTTCCCAGCCGAGCCGCCGTTGTTCTCACGTTTCAGTCCAGCCGCACGCCGCGTGCTCCGTGCGGCCGAGCAAGAGTGCCGGAACCACAACCACTACTATGTCGGGGCCGAGCACATCCTGTACGCGCTGCTGGAGGAGCACGACGGAGCCGTTGATGCGCGCCTCGCAGCCGACCACGTCGAGCCGGCGGCAGTGCACGCGGAAGTCAAGCGCGCCCTCGGCACGGGGGAAGGGCGGACGTGGGAAGGGATCCTGGTGACGCCGCGCGTCCGCAAGATCGTCGAGATCGCCGAGCGGCTGGCCGGTGATCGCGAGGTCGAGCCGATCGATCTGCTCGAGGCGATCCGCGCCGAGGGCGGCGGACTCGCCGCCGACATCCTGAGGCGCGCGTGGAGCACCTGACGCAGCTCCTGCACGACCTCGTCGTACACTTCGGCTACGCCGGGCTGTTCGTGGTCGTGCTGCTCGGGAATCTGGGCATGCCGGCCGCGCTCGAGGTGATGGTCCCGACGGCGGGAGGGCTCGCCGCCCAGGGCCACTTGGCGCCGGTCGGGCCGGTGCCGGGCTGGATCGTCGTCGCGATCGTCGCGACGGTCGGCGAGCTGCTCGGGGCTTCGATCCTGTACGCGATCGGCTACTACGGGGGCCTGCCGTTCGTCCACCGCTACGGCAAGTACATCCGCTTCAAGCAGCACGAGTACGACCGCGTGCACGCGTTCTTCCAACGCTACGGCAAGCCGACGGTGTTCTGGTGCCGTTTCATCCCGTTCGTCCGCGGCGTCTCGTCGCTGCCGGCCGGGATCTCGCGGATGCAGAAGCGCTACTTCCTGACCTACACGCTGCTCGGGTCGCTCATCTTTTGCTTCGGGCTGGCCTATCTCGGCGACGTGGCCGGCCGCAACCTCGACGCGATCGTCGGCGGCTTGCACAAAGCCGCCCTTGCGATCGTCGTCGTCGTCGTGGTAGCGATCGTGGTCGCGATCGTGGCCGTGCGCGCGCGCAAGAAGAAAACGCAAGCCGACCTCCCGGCCTGATACGGGGCTGACGATGGGCCCCGAACCCGACCGGCTCGAACGCACGCTGTCGCAGCTCCCCGATCTGCCCGGTGTCTATCAGATGATCGGGGCGGACGGCCGCATCTTGTACATCGGGAAGGCCGTCTCGCTGCGCAACCGCGTGCGCTCGTACTTCCAGGACTCGGCCGCGCACCCGTTGCGGACGCTCAAGATGGTCGAGCGGGTGGCCGACGTGCGAACCATCGTCGTCACCAACGAAGTCGAAGCGCTGATCCTCGAGGCGAACCTCATCAAGCGCCACCAGCCGCCGTTCAACGTGCGGCTGCGCGACGACAAGCGGTTCCCGTACCTCAAGGTCACCAACGAGCGCTTCCCGCGCGTCGTCTTCACGCGCGTTGTGCGCGACGACGGCGCGCGGTACTTCGGGCCGTACACCAACGCTCACGGCCTGCGCGAGCTGATCGACCTGGTCCGCATGGTCTTCCCGCTGCGCACTTGCCGCGAGCCGATCGACGGTAAGCGCAAGCGGCCGTGCCTGCAGTACCACATCAAGCGCTGCTTGGCGCCCTGCGTCGGCTATCAATCGGAAGAAGACTACGACCGGCTGGTCGACGAGGTGGTGCTGTTCCTCGAAGGGCACTACGATCCGCTCATCGAGCGGCTGCAGCACGAGATGGGCGACGCGGCCGAGCACTACAACTTCGAGGCCGCGGCGCGCCTGCGCGACCGGATCATCGCAGTTCGCCGCACGATCGAAGGCCAGAAAGTCGTCTGGCGCTCGCGGATCGACGCCGACCTGATGGCGCTCGCGCGCGCGCAGGGACAGGCGTGCGTCGAAGTCTTCATGGTGCGCGAAGGCAAGCTGCTCGCGCAGGAGTACTTCATCCTCGAGGGGACGTCGGAACGCGGCGACGCCGAGATCATCTCGGAGTTCATCAAGCAGTTCTACACCGCGCGGACCGGCAACTTCGGGATGAACGCGGCGTCCGACGCCGAGCGCACCGGTTCGCCGCTCGCGCTGCGCGCGGCGCGCGACCAGCAGGCACCGGTCGCCGAGAAGGCGCGCGCGCGCCGGCGTGCCGCCTTCGAGACCGCGGTACCGAAGGAAGTGCTGGCCGAAGCGCGGCCGGACGACGCCAGCGTGATCGAAGCCTGGCTCACCGAGATCAAGGGTCAACGCGTGCGCGTCCTCGAGCCCCAGCGCGGCGAGCGCGTCGACTATCTCAAGCTGGTGAAGAAGAACGCGGAGCAGAACCTGCGCGCGTTCCTGGCTCACCAAGAGGCGGCCGAGACCGCGTCGGCCAGCGCGCTCACCGAGCTCGCGGCCGCGCTCGACCTGCCGGAGCCGCCGCACCGGATCGAGTGTTACGACATCTCGAACATCCAGGGGACGCACTCGGTCGCGTCGATGGTCGTCTTCATCGAAGGCCGGCCGCGCAAGAGCGACTACCGCCACTTCAACATCCAGGCGGTTCAGGGTCCGGACGACTTCGCGTCGATGCAGGAGACGCTGCGCCGCCGCCTTCGCTACCTGCGCCAGGACGCGGACCGTCCGCCGCTCGCGCGCGGTGACGTCGCGACGGCCGCGATGGAGGCGCAGGCGCGCAAGCGCGAGCGGTTCCACGAGAAGCCCGATCTGCTGCTGATCGACGGCGGAAAGGGCCAGCTCAACGCAGTCGTCGAGGTGATGCACGAGCTCGACATGTGGGGGATTCCGGTCGCGGGCTTGGCCAAGGAGCACGAGTGGCTGTACGTGCCGGGCAACGGCGAGCCGATCGTGCTGGCGCCGAACGCGCCGGCGCTGCATCTCGTGATGCGGATTCGCGATGAGGCGCACCGCTTCGCGATCACCCATCACCGCAACCGGCGCGGGAAGTCGATGACGCGCTCGGCGCTCGACGCGCTGGCCGGCGTGGGACCGGTCCGCAAGCGCCGGCTGATGACGGCGTTCGGTTCGGTGCGCGCCATCAAGGCCGCGTCGGTCGACGAGATCGCCGCCGTCAAAGGGATGACGCCGGCGCTCGCGTCGCAGGTGAAGGCTGCGCTCGGTGGTTGAGCCGGCGGTCAAGCGCGGACTGCTTCACCCGGGGCGCGAGTGGAGCCTGACGGCGCTGGTGGTGCTCGAAGTGCTGGCGCTGTTCGTGGTCGCGCCGCTGGCGGCGAAGCGCACCGTGCCGTTCGCGGCCGAGCTTCCGCTGGCGATCGCGATCGTAGTGGTGGTGATCGCGGTCGTGTGGCCGAGCCGGCTCGCGGTCGCGGCCGTGATCCTGTCGGCCGTGCTGGAGCTGCTGGCGACGATCCTGCGCATCGCGCACCCGTCGGGCAGCACGCAGGCGCTCGATTTCGCCGCCGCGATGATCCTGCTGATCTCGGTGACCGTCGTGCTCGGGATCGCGGTCTTCGGGCCCGGCCCGGTGACCGTGCACCGCATACTCGGCGCGGTCGCCATCTACCTGAATACGGCGGCCGCGTTCGCGTTCGCCTACCGGGTCGTCGAGGCGCTCAATCCGGCGGCGTTCACCCTGCTGGGGCCGACCTCGACCCACCACCCGATCCCGACGTTGATCTACTTCAGCTTCTCGACCCTGACGACCAGCGGCTACGGCGACATCGTCCCGATCGACTCCTACGCGCGCTCGCTCTCGAATCTCGAAGCGGTGATCGGGCAGCTCTACCCGGCCACGCTGCTGGCCCGTCTGATCACGCTCGAGGTGCAAACGCGCCAAAGCGGTCCATAGCCGACCGTCAGCTCGACGGGCCGGCCGGCAGCGCAAGCGAGGCAAGCAGGCCGCTCGCCGCGAGGCCGAAATGGCCTCGTGGCATCAAGCTTCCTCCGCCCGGAGACCCTGCCGTGGCCAAGCCCGGATGCGCTGCCCTCGATTCTAAGCAGATCGTAAGCACCCTCGGAGAGACGGGTACGTTATGCTGAACGCAATGGTCAAACATTTTCTGGCCGCCCTGGCGGCCCTCACCCTGGCGGTCCCGATCGCGGCGCAGGCACAGGACGTGCCGTCGTATGCGGAGGGGCAACCGTCGTACGCGAGCGGCGAAGAGAACGTCCACGGCCGGATCGTGCGCTTCGACGGCGCGTACAGCCTGCAAGTCCGCGACGAGCAGGGTTACGTCGACAACGTTCAACTGCATCAAGGGACGATCATCAACCCGACCGGCATCACGCTGCAGCCCGGGATGGTCGTGAGCATCCTCGGCTACAACTCCGGTTCGTTCCTCGCCGCCAACGAGGTCGACACGCCGTACAACTTCTACGGCGGCGTGCCATGGTACGGCGGCCATCCCTGGAACTACTGGGGACCGACGGTCGGACTGACGTTCTTCTTCGGGAACGTCGGCTGGTGGCACGGCTCGTACTTCGGCGGCCCGTATCACTACGTCGGCGGCGTGCGCGTCTACAACACGTCGATCCGCATCAACAACATCCACGGCGGCGTGTACGAGGGACACAACTACGTCGCTCCGGCCGGCCGCGGCGGGTACTACCCGAACCGTCCGGTCCAGCGCCAGCCGCTGTACGAGCAGCGTCAGGGTCAGTACCAGCAGCAGCAGCGGCAGGTGCAGTACCAGCAGCAGCAGCACGTGTACCAGCAGCAACAGCAGCACATCCAGCAGCAGCGTCAGGTACAGCAGCGCCAGGTGCAGCAGCGGAACACGCAGCGCCGCCCCGACGACAAGCAGGACCAGCATCCTCACTGAGCACGATCGCGGTCGCTGACCGCTCGTGACCCCCCACCGGGCCGTCCCGCTCAACGAGCGGGGCGGCCCTGCCTTTTGCGGCGAACGGGGACTCATGGGATTCCTGATTCGGCTCATCGTCAACGCGATCGCGCTGGTCGTCGTGACCTACGTCGTCCAGGGGGTGCATGTCACCGGTTGGGTGGGACTCCTGATCGCGGCACTGATCCTCGGGATCGTCAACGCGATCTTGCGGCCGATCCTGATCATCATCAGCCTGCCGCTCGAGATCATCACCCTGGGCCTGTTCACGTTCGTGATCAACGGGCTGCTGTTCTGGTTCGTGGGCTCGCTGCACATCGGACTCTACGTCGACGGGTTCTGGCCGGGCTTCTGGGGCGCGATCGTGATGGGCATCGTGTCGTGGATCCTGTCGCTGTTCACCCGCGGCTCGGAACAGCCGCAGCGCCGCCGCTGACGCGTTGCTCTTCGACCCGTTCCCGTTCGCCAAACCGTTCCTGCACGCGCTCGAGCCCGAGGACGCGCACGAACTCACGCTGTGCGCGCTCGAGACGGGACTGGTGCCGGGCCAGCCCGTCGCCGACGATCCGATCCTCGCGACGACGCTGTTCGGTCGCGCGCTGACCAATCCGGTCGGACTCGCGGCCGGGTTCGACAAGAACGCGCGCGTGCACGGCCAGATGGCGGCGCACGGGTTCGGCTTCGTCGAGATCGGCGGCGTGACGCCGCGGCCGCAGCGGGGCAACCCGCGTCCGCGCGTGTTCCGTCTGCCGGCCGAGAACGCGGTGATCAACCGGATGGGCTTCCCCAACGACGGCGCCGAGATCGTCGAGCGGCGGCTGGCGCGTGGACGACGGCCGTCGATCGGGTTCGGGATCAACCTGGCGTCCAACGCCGACAGCGCCGATCCGGCCGACGACTTCGTGCAGCTCGTGCGCAGGTTCGCGCCCCATGCCGACTATCTCACGCTCGACATCTCGTGCCCGAACACCGCCAACGGTCAGGTGTTCCTCGATCCGGCGCAGCTCGCCGACCTGCTGGCGCGGTTGTCGGCGATCGACTGGTCCGAAAGCGACGCGTTGCCATCAGCCGGCCCGGCGCGGCGCGCCCCGGCGTTGGTCGCGAAGCTCTCGCCCGACCTCGACGACGGGCTGCTGGAACGGATCGTGGCGACGCTGATCGAGGCGCGCATCAGCGGGATCGTCGTCGCGAACACCACCCTCGAGCGGCCGCCTGAGCTGCGCGGGATCAACGCCCGCGAGCCGGGTGGACTGTCGGGGCCGCCGCTGTTCGCGGCTTCGACGGCGATGCTGGCACGGGTGCGCGACCTGACCGGCGGACGCGTGCCGCTGATCGGCGTCGGCGGGATCTCGAGCGGGGCCGACGCGTACGCGAAGGTGCGAGCCGGTGCGAGCGCCGTGCAGCTCTACACCGCGCTGATCTACGAGGGAACCGCGCTGGTGACGTCGATCAAGCGCGAGCTCGCGCAACGGCTGCGCAGCGACGGTTTCACCTCGGTTGCCGAAGCCGCGCAGGCTGTCATTACATGACGGCGATCAGCCACGCAGCCCCGGCGATCGAACTGCTCCAACGAGATAGCGCACGTGCGACGGAAAGTCCGGGTAGGTTATCGTCAACGGTCGAACACCATCGCCCGCATCGATGGTGCACAGGAGTTTCGTGGAGCGATCGATGGGGATCATTCGCTTCGGGCCGCAGTCGACGCTGACCCGGCGAGCCCGACCGATCGCGGCGAGCTGATATTCGTAGAAGTGCTCCGCGGTCACGCGAATGCTCTCGCTGTCGGAGAGGCCACGCCGTATCAGCACGTGAAAGGTGCCGCCGGCAATCCACGCGTCGTAGAGCATCGTCCCACGACTCGTCGTCACCACGCATGTCGCGTGCCGGTTTTTCGACAGATCCGCGCGATCCGGACAGCGCACGCTCCATCGCGGAGAGGAAGGATCGGGCGGCCTTTTCGGCGTGATCGAGCGCCGCACGATTTCGTCGAGCGTGGCGCCGGATAAGATCACTGGCCGTCCTTCATCATGCAAGGTCAGATACGGTCCGATCCTCATGACCGCGAGCGGCTTCACATGAGGAAGGCTGAACATCGTGAATCGACTGCCCCCGGCTTCCGTCTTGAATTGGATCGTATGCGGAAGACCGCGCCCGCGCAGCGTACACGTGCGGTGCTGTCCGGCGGTGAACCTCCGCACGCGCGGCGAGCCGCACGTCACGACGGCCCGGATACCGTACCGTGAGAACACGCTGCCGGCGAGCGCGGTCTCGGCTTGCGACATGTTCACCAGCGTGCCGTCCATCCGAACGAAAAAGGTTCCGGGTCCCGCTCCGGGCGTCACGATGATCGGAAATGCGAGGCCGCCGATCGGCAGCGTACAGTGCCCGACCTTCCCGCCCGACAGGTCGAGCCAATCGGGGCATGATGCCGGGCCCGGCCGCAGCGCCGGATCGTACAGCCGTAGCTGCGGTCCGATTCGGATATCGATCGAACGTTCTACGTCGCTGCCCAGCACCTCGTCGCCGACGGCTCCGGCGTGGACGTTGAAGCGGGGCATCAACAGCGCGCAGCCGGAGAGGAGCGCTGCACCGAGCGCCGCGACGAGTACGCGCAGCGGTCGGACCGAACTCCGGCTAGGGGCGCGTCGAGTGCTCACTCCTTGGGGAATACCACACCTCGGCAAATCACGGTCGCGCTTCGGCGCCGTGGGAGGGGTCGCCCGGTCGATGGCGCGGACGCCGGCGCGTGGTGGACCCCAAAGGCCCAAGAGCTGGCCGGCGATCGTCCGGACGCCGGCACCGGAACCGCGCGGTTCTCAGCCGTGTTACAATGGTCGCTGGTCCAGAACCGGACTCGCTCGAGGGGCTGAGTAGTCTCGACGGGGAGATCCGTGGCCGACGTAAGCAGGCGGAGTTGTGAGCCCTCCTTAAACGATCACAAGCGTTTTACACGCGAACAACGAATACGCTCTGGCTGCCTAACTTAGGTTAGCAGTCACCGTCCGGAGGAGGTTGCCGAAGCCGTCCTCCAGGCGGTCAACAAGTTCGGCTAGGATGCGGAGACCGTTCCGAGAGGCATCCGAAACTCAACCGGAACTGCGACGCGACTGATTCCTGTACCGAGAAGCCGGCGCGTCAAAGATAAAATCGGTGCTGAGCCTGGAGAAAGCGGCGGTCCGGCTTTTCGGACCCGGGGGGCGGCTCCCCGGCAGCTCCACCAACTATCGAAGGACGCGCCCGTGCGCGTCTTTCGCGCATTTGGATCGCGTGTACCGGCGTCGTAGCGCGTGGGTGCGCTTTTCGCGTAGCGCATCGTGCGCTGACGCAGTTGCGGTGAGACTCCGGCGAACCAAAAAAAAAGCGCCCTGGCGGCGCGTACCCGCGGGAAGCGGGCAGGGGGGCCATCCAGGGCTTACGAGAGTATTATAGCCGCCGACAAAGCACTGGTCAAGGTGCCATTTACGTACGACGAGTCTGCAGTTGACTGGCTTTGCGATCTGCTCTCAAGCGATCGATTGCACTCATATCGCACAGCGACAGAGCCGGCAGAAGGAAACCGTGGCGCTCTCCGGTTGTACGTCTGGAATGCCGGCTTCGCCGGTTCGATCTTCGGCCCAATCCACGTTCTGGAAGTCGCGATTCGGAATGCGATTAATGCGCGAATGATTGCGCTCTTTTCGTGCTACGACTGGTACTCCGACTGGAAGTTCAAGACGATCGCGCCGACGCTAGTCGAAGACCTCGTGGAAGCGGCAGGCCGACTCACTCGTGACCGGAAAGCCGTGGACCCGCCACACATGGTTGCCGCGCTCCATTTCGGCTTTTGGACTCACCCGGCGACCTGGCCGGATGGCGGGCAGGAGGACGAGGTCGTCTACCGCCTCGAGCTGACCTGAACGCCGCCGATCCGAGCGAATACTTCAGACGACAACCTATGCGGCGCGTTGCTCGACGTTCGGACGTTGCTTCGGCTTGCGGTAGTGGATGTTCGCCCAGGTGATCAGGATGGTGCCGATGACGGTCGGCCAGGTCCACCGTGCGACGAGCGGGATGACGTGCAGGTTCACGGTCGAGAACGCCGTGACGGTGGCGATGTAGGCTGCGAGCGCGAGCGTGAGGTGCCGGTACATCCACGCCTTGCGCGCGGCGGGTCGTGACAGCCGGTAGAGATCGACGCCGCCGGCTGCTATACAGATGACGCCGAACATCGTCAGCACGGCGGAGAACGCCGAGTGCTGCAGGTAGGCGAGCAGCAGCAGCGCCACGCCGGCGACGGCGACGGTTCCCGCAGCACCAACGTCGACCGCCGCACGGTGGTCGTGGGCGCGTGCCGCGCGCCACGCGCCGAACACGAGATAGCCGCTCAGCACGCCGACGGCGACCAGGAAAAGATCGTGGAAGTACGGCCCGAGACCGAATGCCGTAACCGAGACCGTCGCCATCGAGATCATGAAAGCTCTGCCCCAGCGGCGGTGCCACGTTCCGCCCTTGCGCACGATCATCGCGAGCGGCGCGACCACCAAGGCGACCGATCCGGCGGCAATGTGGACCATGAGCAGGGCGCGGATGAGCAACGGTGCTTCGGCGTGCGGCACAGGACGACTCCCATAGAGCACAGTAGACAGTCCACAATGGAACGTAACGCAACGCGCTCCGGCCGTCAAGAGCCCCCCGGGGACGACCTCAACGCGACGGCAGCCTCGCTGCTGGGCTTTCTGCACGCCGAACCGCGCTCGGGCTACGACCTCGAAGTCGTCATAGACGGCTCGATCGGGCGCTTCTGGAACGTCACCCGAAGCCAGATCTACCGCGAGCTTCGCGAGCTCGAGGAGGCGGGACTCGTGACGTCGGGCGAGCCTGGGGCGCGGGCGCGGCGCGTGTACCGCCTGACGGCGCGCGGCCGCGGCGCCTTCGGCAAGTGGCTCGAGCGCGAGCCGCCGCGCGACCTCACTCGCATCCCGTTTCTGCTGCAGGTGTTCTTCGGCGAAGCGCTCTCGCCCGAAGCGCTCGCCGCGCGCGTGCGAGCCCGGCGCGCGCAGCACGAAGCCGAGCGCGAAGAGTACCGCCGACGGCTACCCGCGATCGAGGCGGAAGCGCCGTTCCCGGCGCTGACGATGCGCTTCGGCTTGCGTTACGCCGAAGCGAGTCTCGCGTGGCTCGACGACATCGAAGCGTTCGTAGCGCGGCGCAAACGCGTGCGGCCTTCGACGTCAGTCGGCCGGCGCGGGCGGCGGTGAGCCGCCGGCGCTGCCGGTTTTGGGGTCGTAGCGCTTGAGCAGCCACATCAGCGGCACGCCGGCGACGAACACGAACGCGGAGATGCGGAACAGGTAGTCGTACGCGATGACGCTGGAGTTCTGCGCGACCATCCCGGTCAGCGTCATCACCGATTGACCGTAGGCGTGCTGGACGCCGCTCGCCAGCGCGGACCACGCGACCGCGGTCTCACGCGCGAGCAAGGTGGTGAGGATCGCGATGCCGAGGCTGCCGCCGAGCTGGCGCACGAGCATCGAGACGCCGGTCGCGCTGGCGAGCTCGTTGCGCGGCACGTCGGCCAGCATGACCGTCGTCAGCGGCACGAATAGCAATCCCAGCCCCGCGCCCTGGACCAGCCGCGGCCAGTAGACGTCCCAGTAGCCGGCGTCCGCGGTGAGCCCGCCGAGCGCCCAGCACGACCAGGCGAACAGCAACGCGCCGGCGGTGAGCAGCCAGCGAACGTCGACGATCCGCATCAGCCGCGGCACGATCGGCATCGCGACCGCGGTCGCGATCGCGCCGGGCAGCAGCGCGAGGCCGGTGCCGTAGGCCGTCATCCCCATGATGGTCTGGAAGAACAGCGGCATGATCAGGCTCGTGCCGAACAGGCCGAAGCCGACGACGGTCAGCAGGACGTTGCCGACGCTGAAGCTGCGAAAGCGGAACGCCCGCAAGTCCACGATCGGAAAGCGCGAGCGGATCATGCGCAGCAAGAACCACGGCAGTGAGATCGCGGCGACGCACGTCAGTGCGACGATCGCGTCAGACGAAAACCAGTCGTCGTGCTGGCCGCGCTCGAGCACGTACTGCAGCGCGCCGAGTCCGGCCGACAGCAGGATCAGGCCGAAGACGTCGAGCCCCGCCTTCGGTTTCTCGAGGTGCTTCGCGTCCGGCACGTTCGCCAGCGTCATGAGGAACGCCGCGATCCCGATCGGAAGGTTGATGAAGAAGATCAGCGGCCAGCTCGCGTTGTCGACGATGTAGCCGCCGATGATCGGTCCGAGCGCCGGCCCGGCCATCACGCCGATCCCGAAGAACGCCATCGCGCTGCCGCGACGGTTGGGCGGAAACGTCTCGAACAGGATCGCCTGGGCGGTGGGCTGGAGCGCGCCGCCGCCGAAGCCTTGCAGCACGCGGTACACGACGAGCTGCCAGACGTTGGTCGCCGTACCGCACAGCACCGACGCGATCGTGAAGATCGCGATGCAGCCGGCGTAGTATTTCTTGCGGCCGAAGTACGCCGTCAGCCAGCCGTTGAGCGGCATGGTGATGATGCTCGCGAGCAGGTAGCCCGTCGCCACCCAGGCGACGTCGTCGAGCGACGCGCCGAGGTTGCCGGCGATGTTGTCGATCGCGACGTTGACGATGGTCGCGTCGATGATAGCCATGATCATGCCGAGCATGACGGTGAGCGCGATGAGATACTCGCTGCGCCCGCCGGTCGACACGGCGGCGGGCGCGCGTTGCGCGACGACGGCCATCTCAGCTCACCGTGGGCCGGGAAGGGCCCGGTTCCTGCCGAGGTCCGGGTTCTCGGCCAGGAAGCCCCGCAGCCGCCGGCGGGCGTCGCGAGCGTCGGGCGAGGCGGTCTCGATCGGAGCCTCGTCGGCGGCCCGGAGCACGGTCCCGACCGCGGCGGCGAACAGCCGCCATGCTTCGGTGGTCTCGTCGACCAGGGCGACACGGTAGCGCATCCCCGCAGCGCGGGTCAGCAACTCGGCGCGACGTGAGGCGATCCCGCACAGTGAGAGCCGGACGTCGGCCTCCAGGCGCGCCACTGAGGCGGTCGCCTCCTCGGAGAGCCCGGTGCCCCGAGGCCGGGACAGGGTAGCAAGCGTCATCTTCGCCGACCGTACGCGATATATCGTGTTATGTCAAGACGCCCGACCGCCGAGTACACCGCACTGTCCGCGGACGCTCGCGCCTCTCCCCGCCGGCTCGACCGACGTCGAGGAAGCGCGCGCCCGCGCGAGAAATCGGTTGCATTCGCTTGTATCGCTGCTGGGGGGGCGACCATGCTTAAGATCCCATCGAGGGGGACGCGGAACCGACGCGTCGCCTTCATCGCTACGCTCGTTTGCACCGCGGTGGGTTGTGCGCTCGCGCTCAACTCGCATGAGCCGGCTGCGGCACTGCCTGCGACGCCGGGTGCGCCGACGAACTGCAACACGTGGAACACGCCGTTTTGCAACGCGGCGATGGTTCCGACGCCGGGCTGGACCGGGCATGTCTTTCATCTGGCGCAGGCCTATCCGGCGGTCGTAGCGCCCGCCGCCAAGCCGTGGCTGAAAGTCGATCCGAAAACGCAACCCGAGCGCTACGCACAGACCGTTCTGGCATACTTCTACGAGGGAAACATTCACGCTGGATCGATGGAGAACGACTTCGACCCTGCTCTCAATCACGTGCGCAAGTGGTACAATGCGCCCTTTCAGGATCTCGGCCTGTTCGGACGCGAATTCGTTCACGGATTGACCGAGGAGCGGAACTCCTCGCCGGGCGAGTTGACCGAGAAGCAGACCGACGTCTGGACGAACTATGCCGTCGGTTACTACAACACGCCGGGTGCGACCGTGATTCGCAACGTGTGGCAGCCGTGGCGCGCGAAGGCCGGTGCCGCTCCGGCCATTGCAGCCGCGTCGAAAGTTCCCGAAGGAACCGTTGCGGCGAAGCTGCTGTTCACGACGGGTTCGCTCGCGCAGGTACCCTTCATCGCCGGCGCGCCGGCCTGGCAAGCGTACGTCTACGCGGACCTTCACAACTATCCGGTCAAGGGCAAGCCGAACCCGCGCGTGATCGGAACGGTACGGTTGCTTCAGATCGACATCGCGGTAAAGGACCACCGCGCGGGACCCACGGGTTGGTTCTTCGGCACGTTCGTGGCCGGCGGCGGTCCAAACTACAAAGGACCCAAGCTCGACAAGGGCTGGCGCGACGTCGCATCCGTCGGCTTGATGTGGGGAAACGACCCCGGCTATACGCCGCCGCCGCCCGTAGCGGCCAAACTCAAGGAGACGTGGCTCAACCCATCGGTCCACATGCTGCACTACGGCTACCAGAATCGTCTCAACGGTCCGGTCGACAATCCGATCTCTTCGTGCATGTCCTGCCATTCGACCGGCGAGATCAGCTCGAAGAACCCGGTCGATCCTGGCAGCGGGATTCTACCGCCGAATCCGATGCCGACGCCGCCGGCGACGCCGCCGCCGCACGACATCGCCTATTGGTTCCGCAACATCGGGCCGTCGCAGCCGTTCGACGTTCCCGGTTTCACCTCGACCGGCTACTCGCTGCAGGTCATGGACGGCATCCGCAATTACTACGAATACCTTGGCGGGAAGCCGGCGGCAGGTGCAGTGCGCATGATGCTCCTGCAACAGGGTGAGCAGCGCGCCGACGACCGTCCTCCCCGCGACGGCGGCACGACCCACTGAGCCCGCGCCGCGATCCCCGCATTGCGGGGATCGCGGCACTCTCGTTTCCTAACGCACCGCTTTGACGGGCGGTAGGACCTCGATCACGCCCATCATGCCATTATCCTCGTGGAACAGCATGTGGCAGTGAAACACGAAGACGCCCGGATCGACGTTGCGGAAGTCGATGAGAATTCTCGTAAGGCTCGGCCGCAACAAGGGAAAGGATCCGGTCGCCGGAGCAACGCTGGGATTCGCGAGCATTCCGGCCGGGAGCGGGATACTGTCGAGGAAGACTTGCTGGTACGGATTCGTCGCTTCGAACGGGCTGTCGAGCGCAACGAACGTAAGCTGGTGGATGTGGAACGCGTGGATCTCACCCGTGGCGTTGTAGATGTACCATTCTTCCACGTCGTTCTTGTGGACGCGAATCCAAGGGACGTACGGGTACTTCGCGCGTACCGCGTTCGGGCCGGCGGCGAGCCAGAACGGCCGCTCGGTGAACGGGAGCGGCTTCACTGATGGTGGCGGGTTAGCACCCGCGTAGTCACCGGTCTCGGTAACGTTCCACATCAGCGAGGGATACATGGTGAACGTAACCGCGCGCGACCTCGTCACTTTGGGAAGGTCGTCCACGACGAGTTGCGCCGCGGCTGTTCGCACTGCGTGCTGCTGCGTCGGGAGCCGAGGCGGTGCTGCCCGTTCCGCGTACGTTCGGCTCGGACCGTAGAACGGGTTGATCCGCAGGATATTGCGTCGCGGCTGCGTGCCGAACCCGAAGTAACCGACGCAATAGGGTGTGTTCGTAGCGCTGCGCATCTGGAGCGAACCGGCGGCCGACGCGATCGTCAGCGGGCGGCCGCCGGTCATGAGAACGGCAATCTCCACCCGCCCTGACGGTGGCACGAACACATTCGGTACGACGACCGAGCTTGGCTTTCGCGGGTCTACTTTCGAGGTTTCGAAGTTCCAGTTGACCGGGACGCCGTCGCGCGCGACGACGACCAGCGGCACCACGGTTCCGTTATCGGTAACCGTCTCGACGTTGAGAAACGAATCTGAAAGCGCGTTGATGATGCTGTAATGCCGGATCGAGTTGACCAGTTGGAGCGCCGACGGGCCGCGGAGCGGAACGGGCACACCGTTGATGACCGCGGGAATCTGTGCGCCGTTGACTGCCATTGGATCCAAGACACCCGTCACGCTCGTCGGCGCGGCCGGGCAATAGCCCGGTGCCGGAGACGGCCACGCGATCCCTGAGTTCCAAGGTCCCGGGCTGAAGGCCGAATACGGAACGCTCGTGGCGTTCGGAGCGGCGACCAAACGCCGTCCAGCGGTCGCTTCGAGCGCGCTGTAATGCGCCGCAGGCGCAGGCCGTCCCAACATCGGCGAACGCATCGTCCCCATCCCGCTCGTGGCGCTCAGAGGAGCGCTTCTCGTGAGGTTACCTTGAGCGTACGGCGAGTTCTTCACCAACAAGATCGTCGCCGCGTCCGGCGGAGCGGGTGGCGCAGGGTCGACGACCAGCGCACCGGCGAGTCCACCGCCGACCTGCGCGTCGGACAAACCGTGCAAGTGGGCGTGATACCAGTAGGTTCCCGGCGGCTGCGTGAGCGGGACCTTGAAGGTGAACACGCACGTATTCGTGTTTGGTGCCCAGACCAGAGACTTGTAGACGTTGTCGACGTACGGATCGACGTGCCAACCGTGGGTGTGAAAATTCGTGTCGTTGGCGAGCATCCAGGGCGGATCGTTCTTATACGTGACGCGCTGGTGGCCGTAGTAGCCTCCGGGAACCGCGCTCGGGTTCGGTGAGGGCAGCGGCCCATCGAACGGCAGCCACGCGCAGCCGTCGGGCGTCTCCATGATCGCCGTCGGCGGTGTCGGTACGGCCGTCGGAGGTGTCGTCGGTGCAGGCGAGGGGATCATGTTGCGCAGCGTCATCGTGAAGCTACCGCCTTGCCTGATGTGGATCGTCGGCGCTTCGACGTACGACCGATCGCCGCCGGGGGTGGAAACGTAGCAGTACGTCGACGCGCCACCGGTGGCGCTCACGCCCTGTTTGACATAGAGCGTGAACGCCGGTCGTGTGTTGGCGTCGATGACCGGAAGCGTGGGCAGGACCCCCGCCGCGACCGGGTTCGGCAGACAGGGCGCAGTCGACGTTGTTGCAGCAGTCGCGACCTGTGTAGCGTGAATCGACGGAATGGCTGAGGCGCCGAGGGTGGTCGCAGCGATGACGACGCACCCAAGCGCCATGATACGTCCGGAGAGTTGCACGGAGCCTCCTTTGCCGTTCGGCAGGAGGCGATGATTCCGGGCTGTACGTTACCACGCCTGTTCAGCTACGCTGAGCGAGCAGAGGTTCGATGCGGCCCCACGTCATCGTTCAGCTGCGCTGGACGAGGATGATGCCCAGCGAGATGGCAACCAGGCCGCCGAGGTCGCGGACGCCGACCGGCTCGTGCAAGAGCAGGGTGGCGAAGCCGAGGCCGAAGGCCGGGGTGAGGAAGTAGTACGCGCTGACCCTCGACGCTTCGCCGTGGGTGAGCAGCCAGAACCAGAGCAGCGACGCGCCCAGCGACATCACGATCACGACGTACCAGAACGATGCGATCAGCTGCCACGACCAGTGCGCGTGCGGCGTGCCGTCGAAAGCGATCGCGAGCGGCAGCAGCACGACGCCGGCCGCGAACAGCTGCAGCGCGTTGACGGCGCGCAGGTCGAGGTCGGCGCACCAGCGCTTGTAGACGATCGTCGACGCGACGCTGCCGAGAACGCCCATGAACACCAGGGCGACGTCGCCCGGGTTCGCGCTGCCCGTTCCCGTGCGCACGATCATGATCCAGACCACGCCGCCGAACCCGAGCAGCATCCCGGCGACCTTCGACGGCATGAGCGGCTCGCGCAATAGCCAGGGCGCGACCAGCGCCAGCACCAGCGGGTTGGTCGAGACGACGATCGCCGCCACACCCGACGCGATGTGGCGCAATCCCTCGTACGTGCAGCCCAGGTAGAGCGCGTTGCCGAGTATCCCCAGCACGACGATCGCGATCCAGTCCTTGCGCGCGCGGGGGAACTTCGCGCCCAGCGCGAGCGCGACGCCGAGCGCGCACAGTCCGGACACCGCGAACCGCACGACCAGGAACCACAGCGGCGACGACTCGAGCACGCCGGTCTTGCTCGGCACGAATGCCGACGCCCAGAGGAAGATGTAGAACAGCGCCCCGGCGACGCCAAGGGCCCGCGCGTTCACGCCGCGACGGCCGGCCTAGGCCGAGCGGTTCGCTTCGACGAGCTTGGTGAGCTCTTTCGCGACCTCGATCGCGTTGGCGACGACCAGCACGTCGGCGAACTCACCGATCGGCGCGCTCGCGTCGGTGTTGATCGCGACGATCGTCCCGGCGGTCGACATCCCCACCTTGTGCTGGATCGCGCCCGAGATCCCGAATGCCAGGTACAGGCGGGGTGAGACGGTCTTGCCGGTCTGGCCGATCTGCATCGAGTACGGCACCCAGCCGGCGTCGGCGACCGCGCGCGTCGCGCCGACCGCGCCGCCGAACGCGTTCGCGAGCGGCTTGAGCACGCTGTCGAACGGCTCCGCGCTGCCGAGTCCGCGCCCGCCGCTGACGATGACGGCCGCTTCCTCGAGTCCGATCTCGGCCGCCGCCTCTTCGACGTGGCTCTCGATCTTGACGACGTACGTCTTGCCGGCCGGCTTGGCGATGTCTTGAACCGTCGCGCCGCTTCCGCCGGCCTCGGCCGAGAACGCGTTCGGCCGCACGGTGACGACGCCGTAGTCGGTGTTCTTGAACGCCGAGCTGGTGATGTACGCGCCGCCGAGCTTGGGCGCGACGCAGACCAGCTTGCCGTCCTCGAACTTCAGGTCGGTGACGTCGGCCGCGATCCCGGTCTGCAGCCGCGCCGCGACGCGGCTGGCGATGTCGCGGCCGTGCATCGTGTTGGGGAACAGCAGAATCGACGGACCGAGCTCGCGCGCCAGCGCCTCGACGTAGTCGACCTCGGGCTCGGCCAGATACGCGTCGACGTCGCCGTCTTCGTTGCAGTGGACGACATCGAGCGGGTAGCTCTTGAGCTGTTCGGCGAGCGACTTCGCGCCCGCGCCGAGCACGATCGCGTGCGCCTTGCCGCCGAGCATGCCGGCAACCTTGCGCGCTTCCGCAGCGAGCTCGAAGCTGACTTTGCGCGTGTGCCCGCCGCGCTGTTCGACGAAGACGATGACGTCGGGCATCAGACGAGCTTTCTTTCCTTGAGATAGTCGAAGATGAGGCGCGCGCCGGCGGCGGCGTCGTCGGGTGTGACGACTTGGCCTTTGCCGCGCGCAGGCGGCGGCGCGAACGCGAGCAGCTCGGTCTTGGCGTTGCCTTCACCGGCGGAGCCGGCGACGTCGAGCTCGGCGACCGTGAGCGTCGTGATCGGCTTTTTCTTCGCGCCCATGATGCCTTTGAGCGACGGGTAGCGCGGCTCGCCGACCGCCATCGTCACGCTGATCAGCGCCGGCAGCGGACCGCTGACGACCTGGTAACCGTTGTCGGTCTCGCACTGGACCCGCAGCGAGCCTTGCGCCGACTCGATGTGGCGGACGTTGGCGATCCCCGGCACGCCGAGATCTTCGGCCAGCGCGCCCGGCACCGCGCCGGTGGTGCCGTCGTCGGAAAGCCCGCCGCACAGCACCAGGTCGAAACCGGTCTTGCGCAAAGCGGCGCCGAGGACGGCCGCCGTACCCCACGCGTCGGTCCCTTCGAGCGCGGCGTCGGTGACGAGATAGGCATCGTCGGCGCCCATCGCGAGCGCGCGCCGGATCGTTTCCTTGCCGTTGTCCGGATAGACGCTGACGACGGTCACGGTCGTGTCGGCGCCGAGCTGCTCCTTCAGTCGCAGCGCGGCTTCGAGCGCGTACTCGTCGTAGGGGTTCATCACCAGGTTCATCCCGGTGCGGACCAGGCGTTTCGTCGCCGGATCGATCTTTTTCTCGGCCGCCGTGTCCGGAACGACCTTGACGGTGACGGCGATCTTCATTCGTATCTGCTCACGGGCGGCAGACCCCGTTTTCTACCGTCCCCCGGAGGACCTTTCTCGATTTGTCACGGCGGATCGGCCCGAAGGGCCGAACGCGAGTGTGGCTCGGGGCGCAGCCCCGAACACACGCTCAGACCAGCTTGGCGAGGTTGGCCGCGAACGCCGCGATCGTCTTCTGCGCGACCCCTTCGATGAGGCGGCCGCCGACGCTGACGATGATGCCGCTGATCTGCGCGTCGGTGTGCAGGCTGACGTGCGTCGTGCCGCCCTGCTCGGTTGCTTTCGATTCGACCGACGCGGTCACGCCGCCGCGACCGCGCGTCTCGTCGCCCTTGATGGTGAAGCGCGCGGTATGCGATGCGTCGTCGATCGATTCGACGGTGATCACGGCGCGATAGCTCACCTCGACCGCCCCGACCTTCACCGAGGCTTTCGCGCGATAGGTGCGGTCGTCGACGACCTCGGTGATTTCCGCGCGCGGAATGCAGGTTGCGACGCGCGGGATGTCGCGCAGCACCGGCCAGACCCGGTCGATCGGGGCGTCGACGTCGAAGGCGTCGTCGATGATCACGAGGCCGGCACCGCGCTGCGGTCGTTGTGCACCGGCAGCGCGTTTTCGCTCAGGCGCCCGCCGCGGCGCTGCTCGCGCAGTGCGACGATCTCGGCCGCGATCGAAACCGCCGTCTCCTCGGGCGTGCGCGATCCGATGTCGAGGCCGATCGGTGCGCTGATGCGCGCCAGATCGTCGTCGGCGATCCCCAAGCGTCGCAGCTCTTCGATGCGGTTCGCGTGGGTGCGGCGGCTGCCCATCGCACCGATGTAGGCGGCGTCCGTGCGCAGCGCAACCTGCAACAGCGGAACGTCGAACTTCACGTCGTGGGTCAGCACGATCAGCGCGGTGCGATTGTCGACCGGCGCCTGCGAGAGAAACTCGTCCGGCCAGGCGACGACGACCTCGTCGGCGTCCGGGATGCGCTGCTTGGTCGCGAAGATCGGCCGCGCGTCGATCACCGTCACGCGATAGCCGAGATACTTGCCGAGCCGCGCCATCGCGCGCGAGAAGTCGATCGCGCCGAACACGTACATCGCGGGCTTTGGCGCGTAGGCGGCGATGAACAGTTGCACGTCCATCCCGGTCGGCTCGCCGTCTTCGCCGAGCGTGCGCATCGCGGTCTCGCCGACCGCCAGCAGCGCGCGGGCTTCGCGGGCGGCGGCGGCGTTGAGTCCCGCCGTGCCGAGATCCCCCAGCTCTTCGCTCGAGAACACCAGCAGCTTCGCGCCGGTCTGCGCTCCGTCGATCCGCGTGACGAGCGCGACCGGCTTTTCGGCGCGCAGCGCCGCGGCGAGGCGTTCGAAGATCACCAGTCCAGCCGTTCGACGAAGACGTGGATCGTGCCGCCGCAGGTCAGGCCGACCGAGATGGCGTCGGCGTCGCTGATCCCGTACGTCACCAGCCGCGGCCGGCCGGTCGCGATCGCGTCCTGCGCCTCCTCATAGACGGCCGATTCGACGCAGCCCCCGCTGACCGAGCCCGCCACGTCGCCGCGCTCGTTGACCGCCATCGCGGAGCCCGGATCGCGCGGTGCCGAGTTCTCCACGCCGACGACGGTCGCGACCGCGACGCGCTGCCCGTCCTGGCGCCAGCGCTCGACCGTGTCGAGGATGTCGATCATCCGAGTCTCCCTTCGATCGCGTCGGCGACGTCCGCCAGCGTCCGCAGACTGTGACCCGACAAAAACGCGTCGAGATACGGCAGGGCGGCGGCCATCCCTTGCGCCAGCGGCGCGTAGGCGGCGTGCCGTTTGTGCGGGTTCACCCAGACGACCCGCCTGGCCAGCCGGCGCAGCCGAGCCATCTCGGTCGCCACCAACCGGGGATCGTCGCGTTCCCAGCCGTCCGACAGGATCACGACCGTCCCACCGCGCGCCGCGCCGCGCTCGGCGTATCGCGCGTTGAACGCCTGCAGCGCCGCGCCGATCCGCGTTCCGCCGCCGTAGTCATGGACCGCCTCCGCGATCGCGGCCATCAGCCGATCTTCGCCGGCGCGTCGCAGCATCGGCGTGAGGTCGGTGAGCCGGGTGGCAAAGGCGAATGCGCGGACGTCCGGCCGCGCCGCGGCCGTCACGCGCGCGTATTGCACGAGCGCGCGCGCGAACGGTGTCATCGAGCCCGAGACGTCGAGCAGAAACGTGACCGGGCGCAGCCGCAACCGTCGCCGCGTCGTGCGCCGCTGCGCCAGCTCGCCGGCGGTGCGGGCCGCGCTCCGCAGCGTGCCGCGGAAATCGAACCGGTCGCCGTGCGCGTGCGGCCGGCGCCGGCGCGACTCGCGCCGCTCGGCCGCCGTCCGGACCCGCTCGATCAGCCGCAGCATCGCAAGCCGTTCCGCTTCGTCGAGCTCCTCGAACGCCGTCTCGGCCAGCCGCTCGTCGTTGGACGCGACGATCCACTGGGTCGGCGCGCGTTCCGCGTCCCGCGGATCGGCGCGGCGGTCGGACGGCGGCGGCGGAAGCGACTCGCGCTTGGGCGCATTCGGGTCGCGCGGCGCCTCGACGTCGCCGACCAGCCTGCGCAGCGCTTCGGCGTCACCGCCGGCGCCGAAATAGTCGACGAACGCGGCGTGGAACGCGTCGAGGTCGTCGATCGCCGGCAACATCGCGGCGCGCGCCCGCCAGTACAGCTCCGCGTTCGACACCGGCGGCAGCGCGCGCAGCACCTCGGCGAACGTCTGGGCGCGGCGCGTCCCGGCGCTGACGCGGCGCGCGCCGAGCGCGCGGTCGAAGCCGGCTGCGACGGCGGCCACGTCGCCGAGCGCGTTCATCCGCCCGTCAGGCGGAGCCGGAGCCCTCGCCGCGCGCCGCCGCGACGATGGCCGCTGCCGAAGCGCGCGCGAGCTCGACGTCCTCGGGATACTTGAGCAGGCTGCCCAGCGACGCGGCGAAGACGCGCTCGTCGAGCCGGTCGGCGCCGAGCAGCGCGAGCGTTTGCGTCCAGTCGAGCGACTCCGCGATCCCGGGCGCTTTGCGCAGCCCGCGCTCGCGCAGGTTCGCCGCCGCGCGCGCGACGTCGACGGACAACGCGGCGCCGGCGTCGGGCAAGTGCAGGCGGATGATCTCGATCTCGCGCTCGACGGTCGGGTGTCCGATCCAGTGGTAGAAGCAGCGCCGCTTGAGGGCGTCGTGCAGGTCTCGCGTGCGATTCGAGGTCAGGATCACGATCGGCGCATGCTCCGCCGCGATCGTGCCGCGCTCGGGGATCGAGATCGCGTAGTCGGCCAGAAATTCGAGCAAGAACGCTTCGAACTCGTCGTCGGCGCGGTCGATCTCGTCGATCAGCAGCACGATCCCGCGCTCGCGCGTCGCTTCGAGCGCGGCGAGCAGCGGACGCCGGATCAGATACTCGTCCGAATACAGATCGGGCACGCGCTCAGCGTCGCCGTCGTGCGTGCCGTGGCGCAGCGATTCCGCCAGCCGAATCGCCAGCAACTGCTTGCCGTAATTCCAGTCGTACGCGGCGGCAGCGAGGTCGAGCCCTTCGTAACACTGGAGCCGCAGCAGCCGTGCGCCGAACACGTTCGCCAGCGCGCGCGCCGCGTCGGTCTTGCCGACGCCGGCATCGCCTTCGAGCAGCACGGCGCGGTTGAGGCTCACGCCGCACGCCAGCGCCGTCGCCAACCCCGCGTCGGCGACGTATCCGGCATCCCTCAGGCGCTGCCGAAGCTCGTCGACCTCGACCGGTTGCGGCATGATGCGGCGTTCTCGTCCAACGACTGGAAGTCCGGCAGCCATGGAAGAGAGGCGCCAGATCTGTGCCCAAGGACGCAGCGGGGCGGGCGATTCTACGAAGCGACGCATGCGCCTCAGCGCATAGGGTTAAGCCCGCAAAATCAGCCTGACCGGGCGACCAGCGATCACGTGCCTCCTTGATGCAGCGCGAGGTATCATCTATCTTTCCAGAGCACACAGAACGCTTGGGGTGGATCTATGGAAGGCCGTGTATGGCGTGGAATGGAGTAAGGACTCATGCCGATTACGTGGACTGAGGTAGACTCGACGGCTTTGTCTGCGATAGCCTATGACTCTGAAAACGAAGCGATCTGTGTTCGTTATCGGGACTCAGGAGTCGAGTGGCGTTATCTCGCATGCTCGCCCGCGGAGTGGGAGGAGTTCAAGAGCCCAATGACTTCCAAGGGGAAGTTCGTCAACGAGGTACTAAAATTGAAGCCGGCGGAGCGGTTAAACTGAGCTTGAGCGGAAATCGCAATCATCGCCGGCCTGCCGCTGAGTATCCGGCTCTCGATATCGCCAGCGAAAGATAACGACACGCGAACGCGAGTCGCTTTCGTCGCGCGCGGCAAGGAGTTTGGTTCGCTGCATCGGTAGGTTCTCGGCCCCGCTTTTCCCACGGAGAAGCTCATGCAGATCGACCTCACGGTCAACGGAAAACGCGTTTCGCTCGAGGCCGAGCCGCGATTGCTGCTCGCGCACGCGCTGCGCGACCGGCTCAACCTCACCGGCACGCACATCGGGTGCGACACCTCGAGCTGCGGCGCGTGTACGGTGCTGCTCGACGGCGTGTCGGTGAAGAGCTGTACCGTGTTCGCGGTGCAGGCCGCCGGCCAAGAGGTGACGACGATCGAGGGAATCGGTAACGCTGCCGAGCTGCACCCGATGCAGGAGGCGTTCTGGTCGTCGCACGGCTTGCAGTGCGGCTACTGCACGACCGGGATGATCGTCAGCGCCGTCGACCTACTGCGCCGCAACCCCGATCCGAGTGACGACGAAATCCGCGCGGGGTTGGAAGGGAACCTGTGCCGCTGCACGGGCTACGAGAACATCGTCAAAGCCGTGCGCGTCGCCGGTAAGGCGATGCGCGACGGCGCGCCGCGGCACAGCGTCGCCGAGCTCATGCCGATCCATCCGCCGGTGGAGGAGCCGCCGCCGAGCGGCGAGGGGATCATCCCGCCGCAGCTGCAGGAGGCGAACCGCTGATGGCCTTCACCGCAATGGTCGGCGCGCGCATTCGCCGCCGCGAGGACCCGCGTCTCATCACCGGCCGCGCCACCTACGTCGACGACGTGCGCCAGGTCGGCACGGTCTATGCCGCGTTCGTGCGCAGCCCGCACGGGCACGCCAAGGTCGTGCGCGTCGATGCGTCGCGCGCCAAGGACGATCCGCGCGTGCTGGCCGTCTACACCGGCGACGACCTCCACCATGCGCACAATCTCAAGTCGTCGTTGCCGGTCGCGCACAAGCTGCCCGAGCTGCACGCGCCGCCGCACTACGTCCTGGCCGTCGGCGAGGTACGCTTCGTCGGCGAGCCGGTCGCGGTCGTCGTCGCCGACTCGCAGTACGCGGCGCGCGACGCAGCCGAGCTGATCGAGGTCGAATACGAGCCGATGCCGGTCGTCGTCGACGCCGAGAAGGCCGCCGGTGGGCCGCCGTACGTGCACGAGTCGATCGGCACCAACGTCGCCTACACGTTTCCGTTCTCGGCCGGCGATCCCGACAGGGCGTTCGCCGCGGCCGACGTCACCGTCAAGCAGCGCATCATCAACCAGCGCGTCGCGCCGGTGCCGATCGAACCGCGTTCGATGGTGGCGAACTACGACGGCGGCATGCAGCAGCTCACCATGTACACGTCGACGCAGATTCCGCACCTCGTGCGGACCCAGCTCGCGGTCGTGCTCGGCATGCCGGAGAACAAGATCCGGGTGATCGCGCCCGAGGTCGGCGGCGGGTTCGGTTCCAAGCTGAACGTCTACGCCGAGGAAGCCGTCATCGGCTGGGTCGCGATGCAGCTCGAACGCCCGGTGAAGTACATCGAGACGCGCTCGGAGTGCTTCCAGGCGATGATCCACGGCCGCGACCAGATCGACGACCTCGAAGTCGCCGCGATGAACGACGGCACGATCACCGCGCTGCGGGTGAAGATTTACGCCAACCTCGGCGCCTACCACCAATTGCTCACGCCGGTCATCCCGGTGCTGACGCTGCTGATGGCCAACGGCTGCTACAAGTTCAGCAACGTTGCGGTCACGGTGGTCGGCGCGTTCACCAACACGATGTCGACCGACGCCTACCGCGGCGCGGGCCGGCCGGAGGCGACGTTCTTCGTCGAACGCGCGCTCGACTTGGTCGCGCTCAAGCTCGGCATGGACCCGGCCGAAGTGCGCCGCAAGAACTTCATCGCGTCGTCGTCGTTTCCGCACACGACCGCCACGGGTCTGACGTACGACTCGGGCGATTACGAGACGACGATGGACAAGGCGCTCGCGGCGGTGGACTACGCCGGCTTGCGCAAACGCCAGGCCGAGCTGCGCACCCAGGGCCGGTTCCTCGGCATCGGGTTGTCGACGTACGTCGAAGTCTGCGGGATGGGACCGTCGGCGGCGATGCCGGCCGCCGGCTGGGATTCGGCGACCGTGCGTGTCGAGCCGACCGGCAGCATCACGGTGCTGACCGGCGTCTCACCCCACGGTCAGGGTGAAGAGACGACGTTCGCGCAGATCGTCGCCGACGAGCTCGGCGTTCCGATCGACCACGTGACCGTCGTACACGGTGACACCGACAAAGTGCAGTACGGCGTCGGCACCTTCGGCTCGCGTGGGACCGCGGTCGGCGGCGCGGCGCTCAAGCTCGCGATCGAGACGATCCAGGCCAAAGCGATCAAGATCGCCGCGCACCAGTGGGAAGCGAACCCCGACGACCTCGAGTATCATGACGGCAAGATCGGGGTCAAAGGCGATCCGTCGAAGTCGATGACGACCGCCGAGGCCGGCTTTCTCGCGTTCATGGGCGACAAGCTGCCGCCCGGACTCGAGCCGGGGCTCGACGCGACGCGGCGGTTCGAGCCGCCGAACTTCGTGTTCCCGTTCGGGACGCACGTCTGCGTCGTCGAGGTCGACGCGCAGACCGGCCAGGTCACGGTCGAGAAGTACCTCGCCGTCGACGACTGCGGCCGT
>OBLV0100000017.1_pt1 | contig 153706 bp, 146 predicted proteins | sample 1520071 | NCBI WGS metagenome assembly OBLV01 (sample SAMEA3888446, study PRJEB22518) | metagenome | reverse complement strand
ATCGGCGAAGGAGGAGAGCTGGTCGACCATGGTGTTGATGGTGTTCTTCAGCTCCTGGATCTCGCCGCGGGCATCCACGGTGATCTTCTGGGACAGGTCGCCAAGGGCGACCGCGGTGGCCACCTGCGCGATGTTGCGGACCTGGCCGGTCAGGTTGCCGGCCATGAAGTTCACCGAGTCAGTCAAGTCGCGCCAAGTGCCGGAGACCCCCGGCACTGCGGCCTGCCCGCCGAGCTGACCCTCGGTGCCGACCTCGCGGGCCACCCGGGTGACCTCATCGGCGAAGGAGGAGAGCTGGTCGACCATGGTGTTGATGGTGTTCTTCAGCTCCAGGATCTCGCCCTTGACGTCCACGGTGATCTTCTTGGTGAGGTCGCCGCGGGCGACCGCAGTGGTGACCTGGGCGATGTTGCGGACCTGCCAGGTCAGGTTGGAGGCCATCGAGTTGACGTTGTCGGTGAGGTCCTTCCAGGTGCCGGCCACGCCGGCCACTTCGGCCTGCCCGCCCAGCCGACCCTCCGAGCCGACCTCGCGGGCCACCCGGGTGACCTCGTCGGCAAAGGCCCGCAGCGTACCGGTCATTGAGTTGATCGTGTCGGCGAGCCGGGCCACCTCGCCGGAGGCCGACACGGTGATCTGCCGGGTCAGGTCTCCGCCGGCTACCGCGGTGGCCACCTGGGCGATGTCGCGGACCTGGCTGGTCAGGTTGGAGGCCATCACGTTCACCGAGTCGGTGAGGTCCTTCCAGGTGCCAGAGACGCCCGGCACCATGGCTTGGCCGCCGAGCTTGCCCTCGGTGCCGACCTCGCGGGCCACCCGGGTGACCTCATCGGCGAAGGAGGAGAGCTGGTCGACCATCGTGTTGACGGTCGCCTTGAGCTCCAGCATCTCCCCGGCCACCTCGACGATGACCTTGCGGGACAGGTCGCCGGTGGCTACCGCAGTGGTGACCAGCGCGATATCCCGTACCTGGGCGGTCAGCCGGCTAGCCATCGTGTTCACCGAGTCGACCAGGTCCTTCCAGCTTCCGGAGACCCCGCGGACGGTGGCCTGCCCGCCCAGCTTGCCCTCGGTGCCGACCTCGCGGGCCACCCGGGTGACCTCATCGGCGAAGTTGCGGAGCTGGGTGACTAGCCCGTTGACGGTCCGGGCGACCCGCAGGAACTCCCCGCGTAGCCGGCGGTCACCCGGCTGCAGCTCGATGGTCTGGGACAGATCGCCGGCCGCTACCGCGGTCAGTACCCGGCCTACCTCGGTCGTCGGCTGGGTCAGGTCGTCAAGCAGGCTGTTGGCGGCGTCCACCGCGGCCGCCCAGGCGCCACCGCCCGGTCCGGGCCGCAGCCGCTCGGACAGCCGGCCGTCCCGACCGACCGTACGACGGACCCGCTCCAGCTCCTTGGTCAGGTGCAGGTTGCGCTCGACCACCTCGTTGAACACCGTGGCAATCTCACCCAGCACACCATCAGACTCCCGCAGCCGGGGTCGTAGGTTGCCGTCCCGGACCGCAGTCAGCGCGGCCAGCAGCCTGCGCAGGTCGGACTCAGTGAGCGGACGGTCGAGCCCGTCGGAGCTGGCAGATCGACGGGCGAGCTGGTCGTTGACGTCCCCATGGGTCGTCGTGATGGCAGTTGAGCTCACCCGGGTGGCCCCCTCCGAATGCATACGACCGATTGCGCGATGTTCAAGGCGCAATATTGGCCCGGGTCAGTCTGGCACGATGCGAGGTAACCGTTCCAGCCTTAGACCATGTCGTGCGACCCTGCCACAGACCTCCCTCAAAGGATCTGCCCGTCACCGTGATCAGGATCGGTACCCTTGGCGTACACGCGACCTTCGCCCCCCACGCGGAGTCGATCGCGGCGGCTCGCCGCATGGTTCGCCGGGCGCTGGCCAACTGGCCGATCGGCGAGCTGGCCGACGACGCGCTGCTGGTGGTCAGCGAGCTGGTCACCAACGCGGTGATCCACGCCGGTACCGAGTTCACAGTGAGCTGCACCCATTTGGGTACCGCGATTCGGCTGGCGGTCCGGGATTGCTATCCGGGACGTGCCCTGCCAGCCATGATCATCGAGCCAGGTACCGACCGAACCAGCGGCCGTGGCCTGCTACTGTGCGCCTCGCTGTCGGCGTCCTGGGGGGTAGAGTATGATCAGGCCGGCAAGACCGTGTGGTGCCATTTGCCCCTGCCCGGCAGGGCCGTACCGGCTCCCGGCGTGGTGTTGGCTGCGATCACCCTTGACGCTACCGGTGCCGTCCAGGACTGGACCTCGCCTGCGGCTGAGCTGTTCGGCTGGACCGCGACGGAAGTGGTCGGCCGGCAGATCGCAGAGCTGATCCGGGGGACCGCTGGCAGTGAGCCGGTGGTGTTGGGATCGACCGACCGGCCTCTCACCGACCTGCTGGTGCTGCACCGGGATGGGCACCGGATACCGGTAAACGCCCGCCTCCTGCCGGTAGGGTCGCTTGAGCCGACCATGCTGCTGGTCGCCCCGCAGACCCAGCGGGACGTCTTCGAGCTGCCGGCCCAGCCGGCCGCTGCTGAGGAGGACCGCCGCAACGACGCACTGACAGCGCTAGACTCCGACCGGATCCCAGCGCACGAGCTGCCGCAGCAGGTGGCCGAGGCATGTTGCGATGTCCTGGGGGGTGACGCAGCGTACCTGATGCTGGTCGACGACAACGGCGAGCTGCGGGTCGTCGGCAGTACCGGCCTGCCGGATTCCGTCGGGTCGTACGTGGAGCAGGTCGACGATGCGGTGGGGGCCACTTCGGACCGAGCCCCGCAGGTCATCGAGGATCTTACCCACACCGCGTCGGCGCCGGCTCCGCTGGTGGCGGCCGGGATGCGGTCCGCGGTGTCGGTGCTGGTCGTCCTTGAGGGTCGGCTGGTCGGGAAGCTGACCGTCGCCTCGGCCGCATCGGGCCGGTTGAGCAACGACGAGGCGGTCCGGTTGCACCTGGCTGCCGCCCGGTTCGCTCGTCACCTGGACCGAGTCCGGATCGCTGAGATGGAACGGCGTCGGCGCGGCTGGCTGTCCTTCCTGGCCGAAGCCAGTGACCTGCTGGCTGGTAGCCTCGACCCGCAGGCCACCATTGCGGTGCTGGCCCAGTTGATGGTGCCCCGGTTGGCCACTTGGTGCGCGGTGTTGGTGCGGGACGAGCGGGGCCGGCCGCAGTTGCGGCAGGTGTGGCATGCCGATGAGACGCTTCTGGACGCGGTACGGGAGCTGGTCGAGCGGGCTTCGCCGCCGAGCCAGGCGGGTACCGTGGCGACGGAGTGGTTTGGTCTGGTCGGGCCGGACGATTCCGAGCCAGCCCGTACTGAGCCACCCGGCACCGACCGGGTCCGGGCCGGGCCGGTGGTGACCCTTGCGCTGACCGCGCGGGGCAGGACACTGGGGGTGGTGCTGCTCGGTCGCGAGCCGGGCGAGCGGTTCGACCAGGACGCGTTCGGGCTGACGGAGGAGATTTGCCGGCGAGCCGCGCTGATCTTGGATAATGCGCTGCTGTACTCCGACCATGTCGCGACCAGCCACACGCTGCAACGCAGCCTGCTGCCGGCCCGGTTGCCTGCCGTGGCGCAGCTCGACGTTGGCGTGGCGTACCAGGCAAAGGGTCAGGGGCAAGATGTCGGCGGCGACTTCTACGATCTGTTCGCGATCGGCCCGGGGGTGTGGCGCTTCGCCGTCGGCGACGTGTGCGGCAGCGGGCCGCAGGCCGCCGCGATCACTGGCTTGGCTCGTAACGCCTTGCGCATCCTGGGCCGGCACGGGCTGTCGCTGGCCGAGGCGCTCAGCCAGCTCAATGCGCTGATCCTGGATGAGTCGGTCGGCTCGCGGTTCCTCACCGCCTTGCACGGGGAGATCCGGCCCGACCCGCGGGGCGGGGTGCAACTTACCTTGGTCGCGGCCGGTCACCCGCCGCCGTACCTGCTGATTGCCGGCACCGAGCCGCACCAGGTAGGCAAGCCGCAGCCGCTGCTCGGCGTGCTGCCGGAAGTTCACCACACCCCGGAGGAGCTGTGGCTGGAGCCTGGGCAAATGCTGGTCTGCCTCACCGACGGCGTGCTAGAGCGCCGGCACGGGAACCGGTTGCTCGGCGAGGAGGGCCTGACCGCGGTGCTGGCCCGGTGTACCGCGGTGTCGGCCGGTGCGGCGGCGGCCATGGTGGAGCAGGCGGTGCTGGACTACTCGCCGGAGCCGTCACGGGACGACTTCGCGATCCTGGCCCTGCGCGCCCTCGACTAACCCGCCCCCTCCGCCGACCTCTCCCTTCCCGCCGCCCGCCCCGCCGATCTTGACGAAGATGTCGCTATTTGGGGCTGCATAGCGACATCTTCGTCAAGATCGGCGGGAAGGGCTGGATCGGTACGGAACCGGTGGCCGGTTGGTGCCGTCCCACCGGCATGACCGTACTGCGTCGAATCTCGATGACCGTGGTCTCGTGTGCCGCGCTGGGTCTGGCGGTGAGCGGTTGCGCACAGCAACCGGACAACGGCGTCCCTGCCGGTAATCCAGCGACGACACCGCCGGCCAGCAGTGCAGCACCGACGCCGGTACCGAGTGGTGCTGGCCAGCCCGTGGTGATCACCGGCGTGATCAAGAAGGGTGTGGAGCCTGGCTGCTTGGTGCTCACTACGGACAATGGCGGTGCACAGTACCTGGTGTTGGCCAAGACCGTGCCGCCGCTGGGGGTGCCGGTTGTCGTGCACGGGACGACATCGGACGAACTTTCTTACTGCCAGCAGGGCACCCCGCTCCGGGTCGACCACATCGACCGCCGCTAACCCCCTTTTCCCGCCGATCTTGACGAAGATGTCCCTATGCGGCCCAAAATAACGACATCTTTGTCAAGATCGGCGGGGAAGGGTTGGCCGGGGGGAGAGGTCAGCGGAAGGCGATGAACGCGACCGAGTAGGTGAGTTGTCGCCGGTCGACGCGGGCGAACTCAGCGCGCAGCGCCGCCTCTACGGTGTCCAGGTGCCGGGGCGACAGCGCCAGCCGGCGTTGAATCAGCCGCGGCGACTGCCCGCTGTGCCAGGTCACCACTAACCGGCCGGCCCGGGTCAGCACCCGGTGCGCCTCGCGCAGCCCGGCCGGCAAGTCCAGCCACACCGGCGCGTTGTTCACCGCCACCACCGCATCGAACGTCGCGTCGTCGAACGGCAGCGAGCCGGCGTTGCCCAGCCGCAGGTCCACCCGCCCCTGCGAGATTGCCTGCCGGTTAGCCCGGCGCGCCTGGCGCAGCATCACCGGCGAACGGTCCACCCCGGTGAGCCGGGCATGCGGCGCCCGCTCGGCGAGAATCCGGACCAGCCGGCCAGGGCCGAAGCCGATTTCCAGCACCCGCTGGTCGGCGCGCAACGGAGTGATCAGGTCGGCGATCTCGGCCTGTACCGGGTCAGCGCCAATTCGCATTATCCAGCCGGCTGCAAACCCCAACGGTCCGCGCGGCAGCGCGAACTGGTTGAGCTGACTGTCTGCCATCTCGGTGCGGTCACCGCCTCGTGTGTCGTACACCTATGTGGTGGAGCCCTATGTGGTTGGGATTGTGGGGGCCAGACTAGAGCCCGTGACGGACGACGTTGAGGTGATCGTGATCGGCATGGGACCAGGGGGCGAGGAGGTGGCGGGCCGGCTGGCCGACGCCGGACTGGCCGTGCTGGGGGTCGAGCAGCGGCTGGTCGGTGGTGAATGCCCGTACTACGGCTGTATACCGAGCAAGATGATGATCCGGGCCGGCAACGTGCTGGCCGAGGCACGCCGGGTCGACGGTCTGGCCGGGCACGCAGAGGCTACCGCGGACTGGACGCCGGTCGCGGCCCGGATCCGGGACGAGGCCACCGACGACTGGGACGATAAGGTCGCGGTGGACCGGTTTGTCAAGCGCGGTGGGCGGTTCGCCCGCGGTACCGGGCGGCTGGCCGGTCCCGGTCGGGTCGAGGTCACCGGCCCGGACGGTGCACGGACGTACGCCGCCCGCCGGGCCGTGGTGCTGGCCACCGGCACCAGCCCGGCCGTCCCGCCGATCCATGGCCTGGCCGGCACGCCGTACTGGACCAACCGGGAGATCATCCGGGCGACCGAGGCGCCGGCCTCGCTGATCGTGCTGGGCGGCGGCGCGGTCGGACTGGAGCTGGCCCAGGTCTTCGCCAGGTTCGGTACGGTGGTGACCGTCGTTGAGGCGACCGACCGGCTGCTGGCAGTGGAGGAGCCGGAAGCCTCCGAGCTGATCCGGCAAGTTTTCGATACCGAACAAATCACAACCTGGCTCGGTGCGGCAGCGGACCGGATCAGCCACGACGGTACGGCGTTCACGCTGAGCGTCGGCGCCGAGTCACTGACCGCCGAGCGGCTGCTGGTGTCCACCGGTCGACGAGCGGACCTGACCGCGCTCGGGGTGGCTAGCGTGGGCCTCGACCCGACCAGCAAGGCGGTCCCGGTCGATGACCGGCTGCGCGCCGGGCAAGGGCTGTGGGCGCTCGGCGACCTGGTTGGCAAGGGCGCCTTCACCCACGTGGCGATGTACCACGCGGACATTGTGGTACGCGACATCCTCGGCCAAGGTGGGCCGGCGGCTGACTACCGAGCGCTGCCGCGGGTGACCTTTACCGACCCTGAGGTCGGCGCGGTCGGGCTGACCGAGGCGCAGGCCCGCACCGCCGGCTTCCGGGTCCAGGTCGGCTTCACCAAGCTGCCGTCCTCGACCCGCGGCTGGATCCACAAGCTCGGCAACGAGGGGTTCATCAAGCTGGTCGCCGACGCCGATCGAGGCGTGCTGGTCGGCGCTACCTCGGCCGGACCATGCGGCGGCGAGGTGTTGGCCGGGCTCGCGGTCGCGGTAGCTGGCGAGGTGCCGGTCGAGCGGCTGCGCCACATGATCTACGCGTACCCGACGTTCCACCGCGCCATCGAGGCCGCGCTCCGCACGCTGGCCTGATCAGCCCTCCGCAGCCGCCCGAGCCCGTTGCGCGGTCTGGCGAAGCTCGGCCAGTTCAGCCTCATCGGCGTACGACGACCCGTACTCGCTGGATAGCCGCTCGTACCACCGCAGCGCCTCATCGTAGGCAGCGGCCGCGGCCGCCGGCTCCTGCCTGGCCTGGTGGAGGCTGCCGACCCGGTTCAGGGTGTACGACAGGTCATACAGGCTGTGCGGGGTGCTGCCGTTGGCGGTATGGAGGCGGCGGGCGAGATCGAGTGCTTCGGTGTACGCGGTGAGGGCGGCATCCAGGTCGCTTTGGGCTTGGTGGATCTCGCCCAACCGGTCCAGACCGAGCGAGAGGGCACGCAGCGGCTCGAGGCTCCCGTCGCGGGTTGCCACCTCGCGCCGGGCCATGGCGACCCGGCGTTGCAGCGCCCACTCGGCAAGAGCGGGGTCGGAGCCGGCAGCCAGGATATCGATCATCTCGCGGGTCCGGTCCGGGCCGAGGGGCTGGCCGACGAGCAGCGCCGCATGGGCTTGGTCCAGCGCGGCGGCGGGGTTCTTCTGTGCTTCCTGGCCGAGGGCCAGCAGAGCCAGCGCGAGCGCTTCGTCAGCGGGGGCAGTCGCTGCCGCAAGGGCTTGCGCGGCAAGCTGGGCGACACGGTGCATCCGCCCGGCCTGCATCTCGCCTTCCGCCTCTCGGATCAGCGGCGCGACAGCCGGCGACGGCTCGACAGCAGGGGTCACGGCCAGGTCGACGAACCGGTCCAGGTCCGCGCTCGGTGGGTCCGACGGCCCAGGAATCAGCCCAGGAGGCGCAGGCTCGGTAGCTCGGCTCGGCGCCGGTGCCAGGCAGATCGTGGCGCGGTAGGACCACAGGTCAGGTGCCACATCCCGGACCAGCGGCAGCAACCAGGTCGGACCGGTCAGCACCAGGCCGATCGGCACCCTCGTCCGTACCGCCTCCCGACGCTCGTTGAGCCGCAGCAGCAGCGAACGCCAGCCAGCCCGCCACTCCTCGTCGGCCCGGCCGGTCGGGTCGATCACCCAGATCAGACCGAGCCCCGAGTGCGCCTCCTCCTGCCGCCCGAGCAGCCAGCCGGTGGCCTCGGCGAGGTCAACCGGGTTGGTCAAGTCGCGTACCATCACCGACCGGGCGGTCATCTGCAGGTAGTTGGCCGAGCGGTCGGCCAGCTCACCCACCCTGCGCGGGGTCAGCCCGAACATGAAGCCGAGCCAGAACCCATCGTGCAGGTCCAGCCGGCCGCGAAGCTGCTCCCAGGCCGCCTCCCGCGCCGCTGAGTCGCCCCACCGCGACTCCCGCCAGGGCATCATGTCACCGCCCTACAGGTTCAGCGCTCGCCGGGCCAGCGGGTGCACCTCGTACCAACTGTTGTTGTTGAGGTGTCCAAGCACCATGTGCGTGTTCATCAGCCGGGCTAGCCGGTGCACCTGCGCGGCCGGTGGCTCGATGGCGCCGCCGCGGCCGGCGATCCAGCGCAGGAAGTCGGCGTCCTCGCGGGTGATGCTGGCGAACCCGTGGCCGACCCGGGCCAACGCCTCGTCCACCGCGTCCGGCCCGACCGGCAGCTCCAGCCGGCGGGAGTAGGCCAGCGTGATCAGCTCCTGCAGGAGCTGGAACAAGTCGCGCAGGTGGCCGCCGGACGCGCTGATCACCCGGTCCAGCAGGGCTTCTTCGGCCATCAGCCCGGCCGCCGGGATGCGCCGATCGACCGCCTCCTTCAGCGCCGCGACGGTGGCCTGCGTCTTGTCGTCCTCGGTACCGGCCGCTGTGGCCACCTGCGGGATCGGCACCGAGCGGACCGGCCCGTCAAAGGGCAACATGCCGGGGTCGATGAAGGCAAGGTACGCCGGCACGGTGTAGACCATGTGGTGCGAGCTGAACCGCAGCTTCGAGCTGTGGTGTACGAACAGTGACTCCACCGAGGCCTGCACCCGGTCGTCGTTGGCTACCGTGCCGTGCATTTTCTCCAGACTGTCCACGATGACCACCACGCCAGCCGAGTCGGGACGGGTCTCCTTATTGTGCCGGACCAGCTCCTGCAGAAACGACGCTACCTCGGCGTACAGCTCGCCAACCTGGAACGCCAGCTTGCGGCGTAGCTGGGCGACGAACGGCTCGCTGCTTTTCAGCTCCTTCTTCAGGTCGATCCCGACCCCGACGCCAGGGCCGACCCCGTAAATTTCCACGCCGATCCCCTCGGCAGAGATCTCGCCAGTAACCCCAGCGATATCAATGACGACCCTGGCGCGCCGCAGGAAATCGCGGAACCGGGCCGTAAAGCCGCGCTCCTGCTGCTGTGCCGGTAGAAGCTGCTCCCCGCAAGCCAGCCCGAGGGCGATCAGGAAGTCGGTGATGTCGATCTCGGAGGACTGGCTGACGTAGTCCGAGACCTCCATCATCACTACGGTGTAGCCGTCGCCGGTCAGCAGCCCACGCAGCCGGTTCAGCTCGGTCGTCTTGCCCGAGCCGGCCGGGCCGGACAGCAGTTGGGTGGTGGTCCGGTACGCGAGGCTGATCGTTGAGTGCAGGGTGTCGACCTCGTCTTGGCCGGAGTGCTCCAGCCGTACGTACCGGGTCTCGCCTTCAGCGTACGGGTCGAGCGGGTCGGTCGTGAGCTGCTTGATCCACGACCGGAGCAACGACCGCCGATCCTCGGTCATCTGCGGACCGTACCAGCCCGCCCCCCATACCCGCCGATCTTGACGTTGTTGTCGCCTCCGGGGCGAAAATTCCGACAGTTTCGTCAAGATCGGCGCGGTAGTGGGGGGAGGGGAGGGGGAAAGCCGGCTGCGCCCGCCGGGGTGACCAGTGGACGCAACCGGGGCTTTTAGCGGGGCGGATCGCCGAGCAGGTGATACAGCGCCAGCAACTGAGTGATCGCCAGGGGCTCACTGCACTGGCTGTCGCCGAGGGTGCCGAGGGTGGGCGGCAGCTCGGTGCCGACCCCCATCGAGGACCAGATGGCCTTCTTGACCATGCCGGTCTCCTCCTCCGGCGCGTAGCCGTGCACGTGCAAGGTGTCCACCGGTCGGCCGTGCTCGTCCCGGCTCAGCTTGAGGTGGATGGTGCTGCGTGAGCTGCTGTCCAGGATCCCGGTCAGGTCCGGGTGCCGGATCGTCGGCCGCAGCATCAGCTCCGCGGACAGCGGCGTGTCTGGCGGGTCGTTGCGGCCTTCGATCGGCGCGAAGCGGACCACGATGTCGGCGTGCATCCGCTGGGGCCGGATGAACTCCTCCGACTCCGGCTCGCGCCGCTTCAGCTCAGCCGCCACGGCGTCGTCGTCGTAGCCTCGGTTGCCGGTGTCGCGCTTGAGCTTCCAGGCGCGCCGGATCTCCTCCGGCGGGTTCAGGTAGATCATCACATCGAAGCATGCCCGGGCCAACTTGGTGTACAGCGGGAGCAGGCCCTCCACGATCACGAACTCGGTCGGCTCGACGTACTCCGGCCGGGTCAACATGCCGGTGCTGTGGTCGTAGACTGGCTTCAGGATGGGCTGCCCGGTGGCCAGCGCCTGCAGGTGGTTCTCCATGATGTTGATGTAGTTGCAGTCCGGATGCAGCGCCGTGAACGGTAGGTCCTTGCGCTCCTTGCGGTCGTAGCGGTGGTAGTCATCGACGCAGATCGAGACGCAGCGCTCGTGGCCGAGTGCTTCGACGATCCCTTCCGCCAGGGTGGTCTTCCCGGCCGCGCTATCGCCCGCGATGGCGAGCATGACAGGGCGACGCGGGCCGGTCTGCTCGTTGGCCCGCTGCATTCGCATGATCTTCTCAGGCATGGTCAGCTCCGCTCCGTCTGGTCAGCCCCGCTTGCGGCACTAGCGGCGGCGCGCAGCTCCTGCACCCGCTCGCTCAGCCGGTTCCGGTCGGCGAACATTGCCGAGCCTGCGCAGAACGTGGTCGCGCCGGCCCGAGCTACTACCCCGATGGTGTCGGGGGAGATTCCGCCATCAACCTCCAGCTCGATCGAGAACCCGCTGTCCTTGATCAGCCGAGCCGCCTCGGCGATCTTTGGCTCCATTGAGGCCAGGAAGCGCTGGCCGCCGAAGCCGGGGTTGACCGTCATCACCAGCAGCAGGTCCAGTTGGTCCAGCACGTGCTGCACCGCTGACAGCGGGGTCGCCGGATTCACCGCCACCCCGGAGCGCACGCCAAGATCGCGGATCGCGCCCAGCGTGCGGTGCAGGTGCATACACGTTTCGGCGTGTACGATGATCAACTCGCAGCCGGCGGTGACCCAGCGGTCCAGCATGCCCTCCGGGCGTACCACCATCAGGTGCGCCTCGAAGCCCAGCTCAACCAGCGGGCGTACCGAGGCGATGATGTCCGGGCCCATGGTGATATTGGGCACGAACTGGCCGTCCATCACATCCCACTGGATCCGGTCTACGCCGGCCTTCTCCAGCGCTTGGACGTCCTCGCCGAGCTTGGCGAAGTCGGCCGGCAGCACCGAGGGGACGATCAGCGGTCGTCGGGGAGTGGACATCTGATCCTCCTGGTGCCCGCTTGGTCGCCTGAATCAAGACTATGTCGGGTCGTACGGGTGATGCGTCCCCTCGCGCGGGGAGTTGCCGGGTGAGAGCCTGCTCTGAGGGCTCGTGTCCGGCTCGCGCCGGTGCCTATCGTTTGGGGTATGGCAAGCGCGCCGCTGCGAATCGTGCTGGTAGATGATCACGAGATTGTGTTGCAGGGGCTGACCGCCATGCTTGCCCGGTTCCTCGGCCGGGTCCGGATCGTGGGGCAGGCGGTGGACGCCGACGAGGCCGAGCGGATCGTGACCGTACTTGATCCTGACATCGTACTGTGCGACGTCCGGCTGCGCGGCGCGAGCGGGTTGGACCTGTGCCGCCGGCTGGTGGACCGAGAACCGGGCCGGCGGGTGGTCTTGCTCAGCGTGTACGACGACGAGCAGTACTTGTTCCAGGCGTTGCGGGCCGGCGCGGCGGGCTACTTGCTCAAGCGGGTCAGCGGCGAGGAGCTGGTCACCAGCCTGGAGCTGGTGGCGGCCGGCGAGACGGTGATCGACCCGACCATGGCCGGCCGGGCGGCGGCCTCCGCGGCCCGGCTGCACAGCGGCGAGTACTGGCCCGGGGCGCGGCTGGGGCTGACCCACCGGGAGAGCGAGGTGCTGGCGCTGATGGTCACCGGGCTGTCCAACCGGGCCATCGCCAGCCGGCTCACCGTGGGGGATGAGACAGTGAAGAGTCATGTCCGTTCGATCTACCGCAAGCTGGAGGTCAACGACCGCGCCGGTGCGGTCGCCGCCGTGCTGCGCGAAGGAATCTTCCGGTGAGTCCCCCGCGCCTGGGGCGAGCCGACCGCGAGGGAGCAATCGAGCGGTGGGGCGGGCTGCGAGGCGCGGACTGAGCGGAAGGCGAGCAGATGAGCCACCACATGCTGGAGCTTGCCGGTGACGCGCAGGCCAGCGCGCTGCTGCTGGAGATCATCGACGCCACCTCGAAGGGTCCGGACCTGGAGCCGCTGGCCGCCCGAGTGGCCCAGCTCATCGTGTCGGCGACTGCCACCGACGTGTGTTTCGTCCACGTCTTGGACGATGCTGGGGTGTCGCTGACGCTGACCGGAGCCACCCCACCCTTCGACCGCCAGGTCGGTAAGGTACGGCTGCCGCTCGGCGTCGGGGTTACCGGCTGGGTGGCCAGCACCCGCCGGCCGGCGGTGATCGTCGACCACAAGGAGAAGGACCCGCGGTACCGCTACATCCCGGCGCTGCGGGGCACCGACTACACCTCGATGGCTTCGGTGCCGATGGCCAGCGAGCCGGCCGGGCTGGTCGGCGTGCTGAACGTGCACACTCGGGACCGCCGGGAGTTCACCGAGCAGGACATCCGGCTGCTGACCACCATCGGCAGCCTGGTCGCCGGCGGGATCCACACCGCTCGGATGCACCGCCGGCTGGCCGCCCGGGAGCGGGCGCACGTCCGGTTCGCCGATCAGGTGATCGCTGCCCAGGAAAACGAGCGGCGTCGGCTGGCCGGTGATATCCACGACGGCATCTCGCAGCGGCTGGTCAGCCTCGCTTTCCACCTGGACGCGGCCGATCAGACGATCGGCACCGACCCGGCCTTCGCCGCCGAGCAGGTTAAGCTGGCCCGCGCGCTCACCGAGCGGGCGATGGACGAGGCGCGGGCGGCGATTGGCGGGCTGCGACCGCCGGTGCTGGATGATTTGGGCTTGGCTGGCGCGCTCGCCAGCCTGGTCCGGACGCTGGCCGACATTGACTTCACCGTGGACGTCTGCGAGCGGCGGCTGCCCGACCATGTCGAGATCGCGCTGTACCGGATCGCCCAGGAGGCGTTGCAAAACATCGTCAAGCATGCCAGCGCTACCGCCGGTCGGCTGATCTTCGACTGTTGGGCGGACCGGGCCCGACTGGAGGTCAGTGACAATGGCCGGGGCTTCGACGTGCCCGCGCACCGAGCGTCGGCCGGCAGCCCGAAGCATTACGGGCTGGTCAGCATGGCCGAGCGGGCGCAGTTGCTCAATGGCGAGCTGGAGATCCTCTCCAGGGTCGGCGAGGGCACTACGGTGGCGGCGACCATCCCACTGCTCGGTGACTGCTGACCGACTCGAGTCCGGTGTTGTTCAGCCGACCGCGGTGCTCGGGCGTACCGGGTCTGGCCCGGCCAGGTCGGCCCGCTGCCGGGGCCGTCGCCAGGGCGGCAGCCCGTCGCCCAGGTCGGTCACCCGCAGGTGCTCCACCAGCAGGCCGGTAGTGACCGACGCGTCATCTCGGCTGACCGCGTTCCACGGCCGGCGAAGTGGGGTGCCAGGTACCGCCAGCTCCACCAGCTCACCGCCGGCTAGGTGGTTGCGTACCGCATCTCGAGACACCAGCGTGACGCCCAGCCCCGCGGCCGCACCGGCGATCACCGCGCCGTTGGAGCCGAGCGTGAGCAGTGGGGGCCGGATGTCCAGCGAGGTCAGCAGCGCTTCGCTGGTGGCCCGGGTACCCGAGCCGGGTTCCCGCAGCAGCCAGGTGGCGTGCTCGGCAACGAACCGCCCGGTCAGAGCGGGCGCTCCCACCACCACCAGCCAGTTGGCTCGGACCAGCCGGACCAATCCGCGCCACGCCGCTGGTGGCCGGCCGGCGAACACGATATCGGCCGAGCATGCTTTCAGCGCGTGCCAGACCTCGTCCCGGTTGGCCACCTCCAGCCGTAGCTCGGCTTGCGGGTACCGGCTGCGGAAGGAGGCCAGCAGCGGTGGCAGCAAATGTTCGGCCGCGGTGGTCACGGCGGTGATCCGGACCAGCCCGCGTTCGGGGTCCAGCTCACCCCGAGCGGCGGCCAGCGCCTCGTCGTGCAGGGTGAGGATGCGGCGGGCGTACGCGACGTAGGTCTGTCCGGCCGGGGTGAGCCGCAGCCCGCGGCCGGAATGCTCCACCAACGCGACCCCGACGTCTCGGGACAGCGCGGTGACTCCAGCCGACACCGACGACTCGGTGACGTGCAGCCGCAGCGCCGCGGCCCGTACCGAGCCGGAGTCGGCCACTGCGACGAACGTCCGCAGCCTTGCGTTGGTGGTCACCAGCCGGCCTCCACACCCCAAACTCTACGGCCATGTGGGGCTAAGTACGGAGCGACACTCGACCACCAAAGTACGCCAGGGCTTCAACGTCGGGGTCAACGACGCTGAAGCCCTGGGGCCCGGTGCTGCCATACCAGACCGGCGCGCTTAACCGTCGGTCTCCTCGGTCTCCTCCTCGGACTCGACGTCGGGCTCGACGTCGGGCTCGGCAGCCTGATCACCGAACACCCGGCTGGCCCGTACGTCCTCGGCTTCGATCCGCTGCAGGTCGGCCAGCCCGACCGTGGAGCCCTGCTCCACCAGCCGGCTGGCCTGCCGCAACCGGGCCCGTTCGATCGCGTTGCGCACGCTGCGCGCATTGGCGAAGCGGGGCTGCTCGATCCGGCGCGAGAGGTACTCCCGGAACGCCCCCTCGGCCTGCTCGGAAAGGGCGTACCCCAGGTCACGGAGCATGATCTCGCCGATTTGCTCCAGCTCGTCCAGGGTGTAGTCCGGGAAATCGAGGTGGTGCGCGATGCGTGAGCTCATCCCCGGGTTGGACTTAAAGAACGTATCCATCCGGTCGGCGTACCCGGCCAGGATCACCACCAGGTCGTCCCGGTTGTTCTCCATCACCTGCAGTAGGATCTCGATCGACTCCTGGCCGTAGTCGCGCTCGTTGTCCTCCCGGTACAGGTAGTACGCCTCGTCGATGAACAGCACCCCGCCCATCGCCCGTTTGACCACCTCCTTGGTCTTCGGTGCGGTGTGCCCGACGTACTGCCCGACCAGGTCGTCGCGGGTCACGTTGACCAGGTGTCCGCGACGCAGGTAGCCGAGCTGCTTGAGCAGCTCGGCCATCCGCATGCCGACCGTGGTCTTGCCGGTGCCCGGGCTGCCGGTGAAGCACATGTGCAGGGTGGGCCGGACCGACTCGACGCCGAACCGGGCCCGGGTGCGCTCCACCAGCAGCAGCGCGGCGATCTGCCGGATCCGGCTCTTGATCGGGGCCAGCCCGACCAGCTCCCGGTCCAGCGCGTCGAGCACCCGGTCGATCCCCATCTCCTTGCGAAGCAGGGCAAGGTCGACGGTTTCGTCCTCGGCCAGCTCAGCCGCGCCCTCAGTCTCATCCTCGGTCTGCTTGGTCGGCTCGGCGCTGTTTCCCTGACCGGATCGGCGGGACATCCCGAAGCTGTGCCGGTCCTGCTCTGCCTCCGGTCCAGTCACGACCCGTTCGCCTCATAACGCGAGCCGGCCCGGCGCTCGGTGGCGTAGGGATGCAGGGTGTAGCGGATCTGCCGGTCGTGGCTCTCCTGCCGGTCCAGCCGGTAGCCGGGCTCGTCCGGCGGCCGCTGCACGATGAAGGACAGCATGGTGGTCTGCCGGCCCACCGTGGGGTCGTAGGCGTTGACCCGTACGTAGTGGTGTGGGTACGCGGTCCGGCAGGCGTTGACCTCGTACAGCACGCCGGCCGCGTCGTGCACGTCGAACATTGGCAGCCCCCACATTTCCCAGTAAATGTTGCGGGGGTGCGGGTCATCGGTGAATTCCACCGACACCGGCCAGCCGTTATCCAGCGCGTACTGGATCTGCGCCGTGATCTCCTCGTCGGTAAAGTCCGGCAGGTAAGAGAAGGTACCCTGGGTGATTCGCATCAGTCGCTCCGTCAGGTGCTGGTCGGGGTGGGGACCACGTCCGCGGTGTCGGTCGAGGCGTAGTTGAAGGTGATGTCGCCCCAGGTGGACAACGCGATATCCAGCTCACGGCTCTTCTTAGCGGCAGCCTTCAGGATGTCCTCGCCTTCCTTGACGAAGTCGCGGCCCTCGTTGCGAGCCTTGACCACCGCCTCCAGGGCCACCCGGTTGGCGGTGGCGCCGGCCGCGATACCCATCGGGTGGCCGATGGTGCCGCCACCGAACTGCAGCACGACGTCCTCGCCGAGGTAGTCCAGCAACTGGTGCATTTGCCCGGCGTGGATGCCACCGGAGGCCACCGGCATGGTGCCGGGCATCGAGGCCCACTCCTGGTCGAAGTACAGCCCGCGGGTCAGGTCTTTCTCGATGTAGCCCAGCCGCAGCGTGTCGTAGTAGCCGGAGATCATCTTCGGATCGCCTTCGAGCTTGCCGACCACGGTGCCGGCGTGAATGTGGTCGACCCCGGCCATCCGCATCCACTTGCCGATCACCCGGAAGCTCACGCCGTGGTTCTTCTGCCGGGTGTAGGTGGCGTGGCCGGCGCGGTGCAGGTGCAGGATCAGGCCGTTGCGCCGAGCCCACTTGGCCATCGACTGGATCGCGGTGTAGCCGACGGTTAGGTCGATCATGATGATGATGCTGCCGATCTCCTTGGCGAACTCGGCGCGCTCGTACATGTCCTCCATGGTGCCGGCGGTGACGTTGAGGTAGTGGCCCTTGATCTCACCGGTCTCCGCCTGTGCCCGGTTGACCGCCTCCATGACGTGCACGTACCGGTCCCGCCAGCGCATGAACGGCTGGGAGTTGATGTTCTCGTCGTCCTTGGTGAAGTCCAGGCCGCCGCGCAGGGCCTCGTACACCACCCGGCCGTAGTTGCGGGCGGACAGGCCGAGCTTGGGCTTGGTGGTGGCGCCGAGGATCGGGCGGCCGTACTTGTTGAGGTACTCCCGCTCCATCACGATGCCATGCGCCGGGCCTTGGAAGGTCTTGATGTAGTGCGGCGGGATGCGCATGTCCTCCAGCCGCAGCGCACGTAGCGCCTTGAATCCGAAGACGTTGCCGATGATCGACGAGGTCAGGTTCGCGATCGAACCTTCCTCGAACAGGTCGATGTCGTAGGCGACGTAGGCAATGTACTGGCCCTCGGTGCCCGGCACCTCATCGACCTTGAAGCACTTGGCCTGGTAGTGCTCGTACGCGGTGAGCCGGTCGGTCCAGACCACCGTCCAAGTGGCGGTGGACGACTCGCCGGCGACTGCCGCGCCGGCCTCCTCCGGTGGCACCCCTTCCTGCGGGGTGATCCGGAACGCGCAGAGTATGTCGGTCGGCTTGGGCTCGTAGTTCGGCTCCCAGTAGCCCATCTCTGCGTACGGGATGACGCCTGCGCTCCATCGCCCAGCCATCGTTCCTCCTCGGGTCAGCGAGTGTCGCGGACAAAACTTATCCTGGTGCTCGTTACTTGGTCTGTCTATCAAGTATCTAGACCTGATGCTTAGCCTTTCGGTTAAGTATCATGAGCGCCTTCTTATCGCCGATCTTGTCCTTTACTACCCACGGATCCCGCCCCCCTCCCGCCGATCTTGACAAATACGTCGGAATTTCAGCCTGGTTAACGACATGTTCGTCAAGATCGGCGGGGAAGGGGGCGGCGGGGAAGGGGGGTGTTAGCTGAGCCAGCCGGGGCGGACCAGGCCGGACTCGTAGGCCATCACCACGAGCTGGGCACGATCTCGGGCACCGAGCTTGATCATCGTACGGCTGACGTGGGTCTTCGCGGTGGCCGGGCTGACCACCAGCCGGGCCGCGATCTCGTCGTTGGACAGCCCGGCCGCGACCAGCGCCATCACTTCCCGCTCCCGGTCGGTCAGCGCGGAAAGCTGGGTGGCCGGTTTGGGCTTGGCCGCCTTGGTGGCGAACTCCGCGATCAGCCGGCGGGTGATCGCCGGAGACAGCAGCGCGTCACCGCGGGCCACCACCCGGACTGCCTGTAGCAGCTCCACCGGCTCGGTGTCCTTGACCAGGAAGCCGCTGGCCCCCGACCGCAGCGCCTCAAAGACGTACTCGTCGAGGTCGAAGGTGGTCAGGATGACGATGCGTACCCCGGCCAGCCGCTGGTCGGCCGTGATCCGGGCGGTGGCCGCTAGGCCGTCCAGCCCGGGCATCCGGATATCCATCAGCACCACGTCCGGGTGCAGGCTGCGGGCGAGCTGGGCGGCCTGCTGGCCGTCCGCTGCCTCGCCGACCACCTCGATGTCGGCCTGCGCGTCCAGCAGCGCTCGGAATCCGGCCCGGACCAGCGCTTGGTCGTCGGCCAGCAGCACCCGGATGCTCATGGATTCACCTGGCCTTGCGGTCGGCGATCCGGGGCGGTCGCCGGCTCAGTACGATACGATACGGATCGTTTCAAATCTGTGGGAGCGGGTACGGGCAGTCGGGCCTCCACCCGGAACCCGCCGCCCGGTCGGGGTCCGGCCGCCAGCTCGCCGCCTAGCGCGGCCACCCGCTCCCGCATACCAGGAATGCCGTTGCCGCCGCCCGGCTCGGTCCCGGCGGGCGGCGCAGCCGGTCCGGCGCCGTCGTCGTCAACCCGGACCAGCACCTCGCGACCGCCGAACCCGAGGTGGACGGTCGCGGTCGTCGCTGCGGCGGCCCCGGCCAAGGCGTGCTTGCGTACGTTGGTCAGCGACTCCTGGATGATCCGGAACGCGGCCAGGTCCACCTCGGCCGGCAGCGGCCGCTGCGTACCGTCGATCTCGGTACGGACCGCCAGCCCTGCCGCCCGTACTTGCTCGACCAGCCCGGACAGCCCGGCCAGCCCGGCCATCGGCGCTCGCGGCGGCGCCTCGTCGACCTGGCGCAGGATGCCCAGGGTGGCCCGTACCTCGCGCAACGCCTCCTTGCTGGCCTGCTTGATCGCGGTCAGCGCGGCGCGAACCTGCTCCGGGTCGTCGTCCATCAGGTGCAGCGCCACGCCAGCCTGCACGTTGATCAGCGAGATGTTGTGGGCGAGTACGTCGTGCAGCTCCTGGGCGATCCGGATCCGCTCGTCGCTGGCCTGCCGCCTGGCCTGCTCCGCCCGGCCGCGGGCCGCCTCCGCAGCGCGCTCCCGGCTGACCCGGCCAAACTCGGCGGCGGCCAGCAACACCAGCATCCAGGCAGCCACTCCAACCACCGTGCCAGGGGCGATGGTCTGCTGCGGGTGGACCAGCCTGACCAGCCCGACATACCCGACGTACAACCCGGCCGCCGTCAGCCAGCCGGCCAGCCGCCTGCCGTGCGAGACCACACCATGCAGTGCGACCACCAGGCTGAGGAAGAACGGCCCGAACGGGTAGCCGCCGAGCAGGTAACCCAGCGTCACCGCGGCAACGAACAGCAGCACCGGCACCGGGTGCCGGCGGCGGGCGAGCAGCGAGATCGGCCCGGCGACCAGCAACAGCACCGCGACCGCGTTCAGCGGGTGCCGGTCCGGCTGGCCGTGCTGGGCACCGTAGGAGCCGAAGAGCTGGACCATGGTAAGCACGACCGATGGCAGCACCAACCGCCGCCTGGCCTGCCGGCTCCCCCACAGATACCCGCGGAAGTGACCGAGCTGCCCACTCGGGCGCCCGCAGCCTCGCGGCGGCCCGCCCCACGGCGGACCATCCCAGCCGGTGGCCGTCTCCACGGCCGAACGGTAGGCCACCCGGGCCGGTCGCGTCATCCGTCTGGGACGGGTGCTGGCGGTACGCCCAGGGGCGTACCGGTGTTGGCTCGATGCGCCGCGGGGCGTACCGCAGGTGCCTTCGCCGGTCCGATGCCCGCCGGCTGACCGGCGACGCATGATCGCCAGTACACGCACAGCGCAACCAACGTAGGAGGAGCGATGACTGCCAGCAGCGACGCGTCGGCCGGGGTCCGGGCGTCCAACGATGATCGGGAACGGGTGGCCAGCATGTTGCGCCAGGCCGCCGCCGACGGCTACCTCACCTTGGATGAGGCCGACGAGCGGCTGGCGGCGAGCTACGCGGCGCGGTACCAGCACGAGCTGGAGCCGCTGACCGCCGACCTGCCGCATGGCGGCCGGCGGCTGTACGTATCCAGCCCCGAAGGCCAGGCGGCCGACTCAGCCACGCGAGCCCGGGTCCGCCGCGGGCTGATCCGGCACGCGATGCTCGTCGCTGCACTCGCCGCGGTCGCAATCACGGTGTGGGCGATCTCCGGCGCATCGCACTTCTTCCCGGCGCCGATCCTGTTCTTCGGGCTGCTCAGCCTGTTCCTGCACGCTCGGCGGGTGCGCTGGGCCGGGTACGGGGGGTACCGCGGCGGCCCGTGGGGGCGCCGCGGCGGCCCATGGGCGTACCGGGGTGAGCCGTGGTGACCGGCGGCCGGCGGCGCCCTGAACGTCCACAGTGGACAAAATAGGGACCTGTATTGGCGTTGTGATCGCCGGAGCGTGGCCGGACCGGTACCGTGGCTGCCGATCGGAGTCGGGACCTCGGTTGGGGGGCAGTACGAGCGTCATCGAGACGACCGGCGGACCTGGGCCGGAAGCGCCGTTGCGGCAGGCGGTGGACCTGCTTGGGGACCAGTGGACGCTGCTGATCCTGCAGCAGGTCTTCCTCCGGGTACGGCGGTTCGCCGAGATGCGGCAGCGGCTGGGCATCGGCGAGGCGGTGTTGGCCGCCCGACTGCGTACTTTAGTGGCGGCCGGAGTGCTGGTCCGGGTGCCTTACCGGGACCAGCAACGGACCCGGCAGGAGTACCGGCTCACCCCGCGCGGGCTGGACCTGTGGCTGCTGCTGGTGGAGATCGTGCTGTGGGAGCGGGCCTGGGTGCCGGGTCGGGCCGCGGAGCTCCCGACAGTGCGGCATCTGGTCTGCGGGCGCACCACCACCCCCCTGCTGGCCTGCGCAGCCTGCGGCCAACCACTGTCCACCCGGGACACTCGGGCGATCCGGCCGGCGGGGGTGCCGATCGGCGGGGCGACCCCGGCCCGGCGGTTCCGGCGGCGGAGCTGGCCGCGGCCGGACGACCCGTTGTTGTTCTACCCCGAGACGGTGGAGCTGCTTGGCGACCGGTGGCATACCGCGATCATGGTGGCGGCGTTCTTGCGAGTACGGCGGTTCGCTGACCTAGAGCGTGAGCTGGGCATCCGGCCGAGCGTACTCATCTCGAAGCTGCGCCGGTTGGTCGAGCTCGGCGTACTGCGGATGGTGCCGACCGAGCGGGGTGGCACCGAGTACCGGCTGACCGACAAGGGTCGGGGGTTCTTCGGAGTCTTCGCGGTGATCGCGGACTGGGCGGGGCGGTGGCTGGCGCCGGACCCCACGACCGGGCTGTGGATTGAGCATGTGCCGTGCGGCAATCGGCTGCGGCCAGCGTTGGCGTGCGACCAGTGCGGTGCGCTCATCGGGCGGCAGGAGATGCGGTTGATCCTGGACCGACCGACCTGACCCGCCCTCCTCGGCCGCCGGACGTGCGGCCGGCGTTACGTCGCGGCTGACTTGGGTCGACCATCGGGCTCGGAGGGTGCGACCGGGGTACGGCGCTGGCCCGCGCCAGCAGCGCGTCGTAGGTGGCGGGTAGTCGGTGACAGGCTGCGCCTCCACCCGCTGCCACCCCTGCGGGGTGGCAGCACGCAGCGTCGCCTCCGCTGCTGAGCTAGGAGCATCAGGCACCGGGCCGGCATCAGCAAGATGTCAACCCCGGGCCACTAGCAGGCCTGTGCGGTGAGCTGGCATACTCGGCGGTCGTTGGATTCTAAACGTTGTGTGACCGTCCTCGTAAAATTGGAGTTCATCGTGAGAATGCGAGCTGGCGTGGCTACCGGCCTGCTCATGTGAACGAGGATGGTCAGCCGACCGGGACAGCTTCGATGCAGGCGACGTGACCTAACCCACGAGCCAACGCTGGAGGCTGACCATACGTTGCTAGTGGTACGTGGTCATTCGTGGGCTCGCGCGCCACGTCCGGCTATCTGGGCGGCTCCCGGGTACCTTGCTAGCCGGGTAGCTAACCGTCGGCGCTTCCGACGTTTTTGGTTCGAATCCCGCACCACCACCCACACGGGCACGGCATTGCCCAAACGATGCGGTAGGGGACGGTCGTGTTGTAGAGGGTGCCACGATCGACCACCGCGGCATCTGCTAGGTACGTTCCCGGTCAGCACGCGAAGCTGCTGGCACGTGGTGGGGTATAGGTCGATCCGCCGATCGGCGCGCCCAATCACATTCCAGTCGCTCCCGACGCCGCTACGGCACTTGTAGGCATCGCACCCGTTGGACTTTCCGACCCTAATACTACAGCCACACTGCCACGCTGAGTGATCGCTGCCAGTCGGACGAGAATGCCACCCAGTCAATTTTCCGTTCATCTTTGGGGTCAACTACAGTCAACGTCAGATGGAGAGTCAACCGTCTCCGCAAATTCGAAGAGTAGCTGTGTAGCTCTCAGCACGTCCTCAGCGCGCCGCTCAGTCGGCCCTGGGCTGTGTCGCCAGGTAGCTCCAGGCAGCGGCGTGGCGAAGGTCTCTTGAGAAGGTCATCGCCCAAGCCGGTCCCGGGCTGCGGGTCAGCTCCAGCGGGATGGCGGTGGGGTACCTGAACAGCGGAGAGCCAGGTGTTCGGCCTGCGTCCACCGTGTGTTCCAAGGTCAGAGGGGGTAAGGGGAGGTACCTTCGGGACTGTTCCGGCCCGCGATGTGAGGTAGCAGTCCATGAACACTCTCATCCTTAGTACTAAATATTCCACTTAAATAACTTTTAGTAGCATTCCCGGCGTACCGGTCTGGCCGTCCGCCGAGCTTGCCAAGCAGGGCAAGTAACCTCAGTCTCTGGCGGATCGGGTGGGGAGAAGCCCTGGCACGCTCGCCCCTCCGTTTGGAGCAACACCCTGGAGAAAACAATATCCCCGGCCAGTTGGGGCCGGGTACTTGGCAGGTCCGGTACCTATTGTCTATCCCCTGGTACGAGTCCGTATCACTTACTTTGATGAACTGGTGCATATAATGTGTTGCGGGGCCGACGCCAGCTTTGTGGAGTCGGCCCCGCAACACGATACTTATTTATTCCTGCAGCAGAGGGGCGCTAGGCCGCAGGGTTCATCCGCACAGGGATGCGATGCAAACGTTTACGTCCTTCACAGTGATGTTGATGGGGGGGTTGAAGGACTTGTAGACATTGACGACCAGTACCTGGATGTCCGAGATGTTGAGCTTCACGTTGTTGAGGTCGCCAGACAGAATGTTGAGTTCGTCGCCAGTGAGGACGCGGTTACCAGTGATGACGACGGTGACGTTGTCGAGAACGTCGTTGCAGTTGACGGTGCCGACGTTGATGCCGTTGCTGCACTGGAAGGTGCCAGCGTTGTTCGGGGTCACTGCCTGGGCGGAAGCGCTACCGAACAGTAGGGCGGCCAAGAGCCCGAACAATGCAGCGAGAGGGGCAAACTTCTTCATCACTTTTCTCCTAGAAAGCTTGGGGGGCGGGGTCCTACGGAGCCCTATGGACCCTTTCGAGGGGAGCCAACCGGTGTCGGCGCAGCGGAGTAATTCCCGATGCCCTGGGGCCTAAAACCCAGCAAAAAAAGAAGGCATCAGTGGTGACTACTCTAGGTTATGAACAGCATTAGATCTTCATACTAAAGAGTGAAGATCGGGGGGGCTCAGAACTGTTTCTTGCTCATATTTCGCACTAACTACCCTGGGGTATCACCCATCCGTGCTCTTGCCCTCACTCGTACGAGTGATTCACGAGGCTTACGATGCATGATCATCAAATCAATCGGGATGGTGCCACGTAAGTGCGCGAGGCCGTGCCGCCGGAGGGCACGCTGGCGGCTCGATGCTGGGCGTGGCCGACCTGGCCGACCTGGCCGTGAGCGTGCAGTGGCTGGTGTTCTCCGATGGGTAGTCGCCGTCACAGGGCGCACTTGCAGGGGTTGGCGATGGCCACCCGACACGGCAGACCGCTTCGTGATCGTGGCGATGGTGGAGCTGTGGGTGGTTTGGTACGGGTGTGCCGGACGGCTGGTCCACCGTCCCGGGAGCCGTGGGGAAGCTGGGAGCCTGGGGACGAGACCGGTCCGTCCTTCCGCGGCACCCGCTGTCTATGCCGGGACGATCGCCCTGCGGAGTACGCGTGCTGCCGCCACTGTGTGGCGGGTTTCGGCCTGGTCGGCCGATCGCGGTGCAGCAGTTGGCGGGGACTGATGAACCGCACCTGGCGGGCGCGTACCAGAAGGGGATACCTGGGCGCCGAAGCAGGGTTGGACATCGGCGCCTACCAAGCGTGCCGGCCAGCACCGCGTCACCCATGCACTGGCCGATCCCGACGAGACTTCCCGGCCCCGCGCCGGTGCCGACCGACGCCGAACTGCTGCTGGGCGGCCCGACCGCGCCGGCACCTGCGTACGCCCTGCGCGACAGCCCCGATCGCGTACCACTACGCGAGGGTGACCGGCCAGGAGCCAGGCCGCAGCTACATGTATAGGCCTGTTCCACCGGCCAGGTCCGCGGTGCCGACCTCGTTGCAGTTGCCGGCACCAGCGGCGCACTGAGGTTTCTCAGCAAGATCCCAGGAACCTGGGGGTGGAGCCGCCGACAACCCTCGGCTCCCGGAAAGGCGCGGAGTTCGGCGGGAAGAGACCTCGCTACAGATCGATCTTGCTGACCACCGAACGTCTCGCCCGCGGTACTCGCAGGAGTAGGGGTTGGATCTGGCGCCAGCCGCCGGGGCCGGGCTAGGGGGAGAAGGGGTAGGTACGGTCCAAGTCCAGGTTGAGCTCCAGTACGTTGACGCTCGGCTCGCCCATGAAGCCCAGCGCACGTCTGGTGGTGTCCTTGCCGATCAGTGCCAGTACGGTCGAGATCGCGATGCCGCGAACCCGCGCGATCCGCGGTGCTTGCAGCCGGGCGTACGCCACTGAGATGTCCGGGTCCAGGCCGCTGCCGCTGGCGGTCACCGCGTCGGCCGGTACCGCCGGGTGGGCCGGGGCGCTGCCACGGATCGGTACCAGCACGCCCGCGGAGTAGTCCACGCCGTAGCGCGCGCACTCGACCCGTACGCCCTGGTAGGTGGTCAGGAACGGAGTTGCCGGGCATGCCTCGTTCATGCTGACGGCACGGGTGACGCGCCCGTCGCCGGTACGGGTGCCGAACACTGCGAGCACCGCGCCGACCCCGCCCGGGGTGCAGAATGGGCGGGCACCGCTGACACCCTCCAGCTTGCCGACCGCCACGCTGCGTTCGCAGACCTGAGTGAGCAGGCTCTGCTTGCCGGTGTCGGATTTGTCACGGGGGTTGGGCAGGATATCGGCGATGCTCTCCGGGCCGAGGTTGCTGGCCGAGGTTTCGGTCGGGTCGTAGCCGGCGCCGGCCGCGGACGGGCGGGACTGGAAGTATTGCGGCAGCGGGTTGCCGGCCGCATCGGTGAAGGCTTGGCCGATCAGCCGACTCCCGACGAGCCGGCCGTCGGCGGTGCTGACCAGCGACCCGTTGGCCTTGTCTTTCAGGCCGGGAAGCTGGGCAATCGCGGTGACAGCCAGCGGGTACGCGAGGCCCGTCACGACGGTGAGGACGAGCAGCGCCCGTAGCGCGGCGAGGTGCTGGCGCAGCCAGCCGGGAAGCCGCATCATGACATCCCCGGCAGGAACTGGACCAGCAGGTCGACAAGCTTGATGCCGACGAACGGCGCGATGATTCCGCCCAAGCCGTAGATGTACAGGTTGCGGCGCAGCAGCGCGGCGGCGCTGCTCGGCCGGTACCGTACGCCGCGCAGGGCAAGCGGGATCAACGCCACGATGATGACCGCGTTGAAGATCACCGCGGACAGGATCGCCGAGGTCGGGCTGTGCAGGCGCATGATGTTGAGCTTGTCCAAGCCGGGGTAGACCGCGGCGAACATCGCCGGGATGATCGCGAAGTACTTGGCGATGTCGTTGGCGATGGAGAACGTGGTCAGCGCGCCGCGGGTGATCAGGAGCTGCTTGCCGATCTCGACGATCTCGATCAGCTTGGTGGGGTTGGAGTCGAGGTCGACCATATTGCCGGCTTCCTTGGCCGCTGAGGTGCCGGTGTTCATCGCCACGCCCACATCGGCCTGAGCCAGCGCGGGGGCGTCGTTGGTGCCGTCGCCGGTCATCGCGACCAGCTTGCCGCCCTGCTGCTCGCGCTTGATCAGGGCCATCTTGTCTTCGGGAGTGGCCTCGGCCAGGACGTCATCGACGCCGGCCTCGGCCGCGATCGCCTGAGCAGTCTGCGGGTTGTCACCGGTGATCATCACGGTCCGGATGCCCATCCGGCGCATCTCGTCGAAGCGTTCCCGCATGCCCTGCTTGACGACGTCCTTGAGGTGGATGACGCCGAGCACGTGGGCCGGGGTATCGGTGCGCTGCTCGGCCACCACCAGCGGGGTGCCGCCAGCGGCCGAGATGGCGGCCACGACCTGCTCGACCTGGCTGGGGGGACGGCCGCCGTTGTCTTGGACCCAGGCCAGTACTGCGGCGGCGGCGCCCTTGCGGATCTTCGTACCGCCAGTCCCAGCCGCACCGTCGAGCCCAACTGTACCGTCGAGGTCCACCCCGGACATCCGGGTCTGCGCGGAGAACGCCACCCAGATGGCGTGCGCGAGTTCGCCCGGGGTGCGCTCGCGCAACCCGTACCGCTGCTTGGCGAACACCACTATCGACCGGCCCTCGGGCGTCTCGTCGGCCAGGCTGGACAGTTGTGCGACATCGGCCAGCGCGGTCTCCTCGACACCGCTGACCGGTACGAACTCCGCGGCCTGCCGGTTACCGAGGGTGATAGTGCCGGTCTTGTCCAGCAGCAGGGTGTTGACATCGCCGGCCGCCTCCACCGCGCGACCGGACATGGCCAGCACGTTGCGCTGCACCAACCGGTCCATACCAGCGATGCCGATCGCAGACAGCAGTGCGCCGATCGTGGTCGGGATCAGGCAGACCAGCAGCGAGACCAGCACGATCCCGGTCACCCCGTGCGCGTCCAGCGCCAGGCTGTCCGGCACGCCGGGCTGGCTCGCCTTGGCGAAGATCGCCAGCGGCTGCAGGGTGGCCACCGCGAGCACGAAGATGATGGCCAACGCGGCGAGCAGGATATTCAGCGCGATCTCGTTCGGGGTCTTCTGCCGGTTGGCGCCCTCGACCAGCGCGATCATGCGGTCGATGAAGCTCTCGCCCGGCCGCTGGGTGATCCGTACCACGATCCGGTCGGACAGCACCTTGGTGCCACCGGTGACCGCGGATCGGTCGCCGCCGGACTCGCGGATCACCGGCGCGGACTCCCCGGTGATAGCCGACTCGTCCACCGAGGCGATGCCGTCGACCACGTCCCCGTCACCGGGGATCGTCTCGCCCGCCTCGACCACGACGTGGTCGCCGAGGGTGAGTTGGGTTGCAGGTATTAATACGGTACGGCTCGTATCGATAACTTGCCCGAGCGCCCAGTCGGGTACCCGGCGGGCCATGGCATCCTGCTTGGCGCGGCGCAGCGTGTCGGCCTGAGCCTTGCCGCGGCCTTCGGCGACCGCCTCGGCGAGGTTGGCGAAGACCACGGTCAGCCACAGCCAGGCCACCGTCACAGCGCCGAACCAGCTCGGGTCGCGGATGGCCAGCACCGTGGTCCACACCGCGCCGACCTCGACGATGAACATCACCGGGTTGCGCCACAAGGTGGCCGGATTCAGCTTGCGTACCGCATCCGGCAGGGCTCGTAGGAGTTGCGCGGGGTTGAGCAGCCCACTGCGGACCCGGCCGGGCTGCGGCCGGACCGGGGGTACGGTCTCGTCAGGTGGGGGGAGGACCTTCGTGGACATGGTCAGTGGAGCCCTTCTGCGAACGGCCCCAAGGCCAAAGCCGGGAGGAACGTCAGGGCCACCAAGATCAAGGTCACACCGGCGACCATGCCGACGAACTGCGGCTTGTGGGTGGGTAGGGTGCCGGCGGAGACCGGTACCGGCTGTTGGGCGGCCAGCGAGCCGGCCATCCCCAGTACGAAGATCATCGGTACGAATCGGCCGAACAACATCGTCAGGCCGAGCGCGGTGTTGTACCAAGTGGTGTTGACGCTGATTCCGGCGAATGCGGAGCCATTGTTGTTGGCCGCTGAGGTAAATGCGTATAGCACTTCCGACAAACCGTGCTCGCCGGTGTTGAGCATGCCGGCGCGCTGGCCGGGCATGGCCATTGCGACGCCGGTGCCGATGAGCACCAGGGCGGGCGTGGTCAGGAAGTACAGCGAGGCGAACTTGACCTCGCGGGCGCCGATCTTCTTACCCAGGTACTCCGGCGTACGCCCGACCATCAGCCCGGCCACGAACACCGTCAGCACCGCCAGCACCAGCATTCCGTACAGCCCGGAGCCGGTGCCGCCGGGCGCAACCTCGCCCAGCATCATGTTCAGCAGTAGCACCGCCCCGCCGAAGCTGGTGTAGGAGTCGTGGAAGGAGTCCACTGCGCCGGTCGAGGTCAATGTGCTTGCCGAGGCAAAGGTTGCCGAGTCCGGTATCCCAAAGCGGGTCTCGGTGCCCTCGGCAGCGGCACCGACCGCGGTGGGCACGGTGCCATGGTGGGCGCCTTGCACGGCATTGATTGCGACCACGCTGCCAATGGCCAGAATTGCCATGACCGCTACGATTGCGTAGCCCTGCCGCTTGTCGCCGACCAGCCGACCGAAGGTGCGCGGCAGCGAGAAACCGATCGACAGCAGCAGGAAGATCTCGATCCAGTTTGTCCAGGCCGTCGGGTTCTCAAACGGATGCGCGGAGTTGACATTGTAGAACCCGCCGCCGTTGGTGCCGAACTCTTTGATGACCTCCTGGCTGGCCACCGGGCCGCCAGTGATCGACTGGGTGCCACCGGCCAGGGTATGCACCTGGGTCAGGCCGTGGAGGTTCTGGATCGCTCCGGCCGCGACCAGCACGATCGCTCCGAGTACCGCGATCGGCAGCAGGATCCGCAGGCAGCAGCGGACTAGGTCCACCCAGAAGTTGCCCAGCTCGCTGGTACGGCGGCGGGCGAACCCGCGGACCACCGCGATCGCCACCGCAATACCCACCGCGGCCGAGGCGAAGTTCTGCACTGCCAGGCCGGCCATTTGGACCAGGTGACCCATGGTCGACTCGCCGGAGTACGACTGCCAGTTGGTGTTGGTGGTAAAGCTGACCGCGGTATTCCAGGCGGTGTCGGCCCGTACGTCCGGCATCCCGAGGTTGAGCAGCAGGTGGTGCTGCACCCGCTGGAAGCCGTACAGGAACAGCACCGACACCAGCGAGAACGCCAGTACGCTGCGGGCATAGACCGGCCAGGACTGCTCGGCTTCGGGATTCACCCCAATCAGCCGGTAGATCCCGCGCTCCACCCGCAGATGCCGGCGGTGGGTGAAGACCCGGTACATATAGTCACCTAACGGCACGTGTACCGCTGCCAGCGCCAGCAGCAAGGACAGCGCGAAGACGATCCCGGCGGTGGTCGTACTCATCTAGAACCGCTCCGGCTTCAGCAGGGCGACCACCAGGAAGATAGTCAATGCAATGGCCAGCACTAGGCCGACCGCGTTGTCGACAGTCATTTCCGGCTCCGCTCGGTGGTCACAGCCGGCCCGCCGCCCGAAGCAGCAGGCCGAACAAAACGAAAACCGCCACCGTCAACGCAACAAACACCAGATCGGTCATCTCCCGGTCAGCTCCCGCCGTACCAGCACCGGGGTGAATAAGCCGGCAACCGTCGTGACCACCACACGGGCGTACCTCCTGCGTCCGCCATACCTCCGATGTCGTGGACCGCACCAGTAAGGCGACCCACGCAGCAGACAACACCCACAGGGGCGGCCGGTACGGGTTACTGACGCAATTCCTACGCTGGAGCCGGCGATCTTGACACGATTCCTACGCCCTGGGCTCGGCCTGCTGGCAGAACGACCCGGCTCGGCCCCTGCCTGGTGGGGCTGTCCATCATCCTTGGCGAGGTAGCGGGTGCCGCATCCGGCCTACTCATCATGCGCACTCGCCCGTACCATCTGGTGCGTGAAACAACGTGTGACGCTGACTGTGGACCGGCGGATCGCCTCCTACCTGCACCGATGCGCGCAGCAGGCCGGGGGTAACGTCTCGGCCTACGTCGAGGCACACTTCGCCGCGGAGGCGCTGCGGGAGTCAGCCGAGTCGCACGCCTCCTGGTTTGCCGAGCACGGCAGCTACCTTGAGGACGCCGAGGCTGAGCGCGGCTCTGGCGTTGCGTGAGGCGCGGCGAAATCTGGCGGTAGCGACCGGTTCTTGAGCGTCCTGGACAGTCCACGCTGCGATTGATCGTCTCGGCTGATGGGATTAACGCGGCCGAAGGTCTACCGGTCGTACTGGGCCTGCATGTGCTCGGCTCGGATCCGGGTGGCCTGCTGGCCGTGCACCTTGAGCCGTACGGTTGGGCGTCCGCCCTGACGATCGAGGCCGTCATCCGTCGGCGCCTGCTCGAACACGTCGACACCGCGGCGGCCGACGCCATAGAACTCGTCGATGCCGCGCTCAGGGCAGCTCAGGAGCTATGAGCGGCTCGCGCCGGGATGCGCACCGGGCTCTGGCTGGTCATTGTGAGAGTCCGGAAGTGGCCAGGTGGGCAAGCGCTCGACCGTAAAATGGCGGCGGTGAGTGAGCATGCTTATGAGCTGCACGGCGAGCTAGCCGAGCTTGACCGGTTGGCCGATGCGGCCCGTCCGGCGAAGTGATTTACCTGACCCGCGACGGCCGGCGGATCGCCGCCGTCGTGCCCGCAGACGCTGCGGAAGCCTTCGAGCGCACCGAGGACGAGGCCAACATCCAGGCCGCCCGCGCCGCGCTGGCCGACCCCGCGCCCGCCGTCCCCCTTGAGCAACTGCTCGCCGAGTACGCCGACGAGCGGTGAGCCCGCGCTACACCGTCGAGCTACGGCCGGTTGCTCGCAAGCAGCTCGACCGCATCGCGCCAAAGGACCGCGCCCGCATTCTGCGGCGCTTGGCCATGCTGTCCGACGACCTCGGCCAGCCGGGTGACCGCGTTGGCCGGCGCCTGCGATCCGTGGCGTGTTCGGGTCGGCGACTACCGGATCGTCTACACCATCGACGGAGCCGGTCGATCATCACCGCCGTCCGGGTCGCCCACCACCGTGAGGCATACCGTGACCTTGCAGCCGGTCTAGCGGCGGAGACGTGTTCTTGCCCGCTGGTGAGTAGCCCCTGACCTATCCGGCGAAACGCGTGGACGCGACACGCCCGTTAACGGGCGTGTCGCGTCCACGCGTTTGGTGGGGGCATACCCGCACCTTGCCGACCGTGTCGACGTTGCCGGTCCACGCTCCGGAGGCCCACGCCACCAGCATCGCGACGAGCAGGGTGCCGGTGACCAATACCGGCCGGGATCGGGCCGTGCGGGCGGCGGCACCGGTCAGGGTCATCATAACCCTGGTCATAACCCTGGTCGGCAGGGCGAGCTGCGAGCGCACTGCCATGTTGATCGACCGGGCCAGCGACCACCACTCCGGAGCGACCGCGCTCTCCCGCAGGCGTCATACCGGACTACGACCGGGTTGGTCAGGCATTCTGTGGCGTCCTCCGAGGCGTCCTTCGCGGCAGGCTGTTGCGGGGACGCCATCCGCCGGACCAGCAGGCTGACCAGGGTGCTCTTGCCGGCGCCCACCTGCCGTCGATATGCACCACCGCGGTGCCGGTCCGCTGCTTGGTGGCGAGTTGGGGCTAGCAGACCCTCCAGGTGGGCGGCCAGGATCCGTCGGTTCAGGGCGTCGGTGGTGATGTCGTCATCGACCGCGCTCGGCGCCCGGACCCGCGGCCCCATAGTCGGCTCCCCCGCGATCTGACCGTTGGACCGCAGCGGCCACAGGATGAGACTCCCGTCGTCCCCAGCGGAGATGATCAGGGTGCGGTTGTCGTCCAGCCGGGTGGTGGCCACCGCGTTGACCGGTCCCTGGTGCCCCGACAGGATACGCAGCGGAGCCGACCAGTCCAGGATGTCAATCTGTGCCCCCTTCGTCCCTTACCACGCCGATCGTGCCACTGATGGTGCAACATCCGTCACAGCCGCGGGTCGATTGGCTCGCTCTCCAGGGCCAGGATCGCGAAGACCGCCTCGTGCACCCGCCACAGCGGCTCGCCAGCGACCAGCCGGTCCAGCGCCTCCAGGCCTAGCGCGTACTCCCGTACCGCCAGCGCCCGCTTGCGGCCGAGCCCGCGGGACCGCAGCCGGGACAGGTTGGCCGGCTCGGTGTAGTCCGGGCCGTAGATGATCCGCAGGTACTCCCGGCCCCGGCACTTCACCCCGGGCTGCACCAGGCTGCTGCCGCTGACGCCGCAGCCGGTGCGCGCCAAGCCGGCTGCCGGCTTGACCACCGTGCCTTCGCCACCGGCCTCGGTCAGCTCGGCCCACCATGCCACCCCGGCCGCGATCTGCTCCGGGCAGGCCGGGTTCACCGCGAGCCGCCGGGTCGGTCGGAACAGCTCCGGATCCGCCCCGGCCAGCCGGTCGGCGACCGCCAACTGCCAGCAGCGCTCGGCAGCGGCGTGCACCCGGCCCTCGCTGGCCAGCACCGTAAACGGGGCGATCTGGATCCCGGTCAGCCCGTCCGTCGGCCAGCAGTACCGCCGGTAGGCCGCCACGAACGACGCCGCGTTGGCCGCCCGCGCCTCGGTCCGCCCCAGCAGCCCGGCTACGTCCAGCCCGCGCGCCGCCGCCACCCGCAACGCCTCCACGGCGGCCGGCAGCGCGGCGGTGCCGGCCGCGCCCACTGCCGCGTACTGCTCGCGCACCAGCGCCTCGGCTTTCGCCGACCACGGCAGTAGCTCGGCGTCCAACAGCAGCCAGCCGGTGTCCAGCTCGGCCCACAGCCCGGCCGCCTCGACCGCAGCCCGCACCCGGGCCAGCAGTCGCTCGGTCAGCTCCGCTTCGGCGAAGAACGCCCGACCGGTACGGGTGTACAACGCGCCACTGCCCCCGGCCACGCCGAACCGGGTCTGCGCCACCCCGGCATCCCGGCAGACCAGCAGCACCACGCGGGAGCCCATGTGCTTCTCCTCGCACACCAGCTCGGCCACCCCGTCGGCCCGGTAGCCCTCGAACGCCTCGGTCGGGTACTCCAGGTAACCGTCCACTGTGGACGTCCGGGGCGGGGCCATGGTCGGCGGCAAGTACACCAGCCAGCGCGGGTCGATGGCGTACCGGCTCATCACCTCCAGCGCGGCCGCCGCGTGGGCCGACTGGACCCGGACGTTGCCGGCGTGCCGGGTGCGGACCACCCGGTCGCCGGCCACATCGGCGAGGTCGAGCAGGTCGGGCTCGCTGCGGACGGCTGCCGGCACCGCGACCGGCGGCGCGGCTGGCGGTACGGCTAGCGCCGCTAGCGACCCAGCCGGCTCGGCTTGCGGCAGCGGCCGGACCGGGGTGTACCAGGTCCGCTCGGCCGGCACCGAGACCAGCTCGCGCTCCGGCCAACGCAGCGCGGTCAGCCGGCCGCCGAACACGCAACCGGTGTCAATGCACAGTGTGTTGTTGACCCAGACCGGCTCGGCCACCGGGGTGTGGCCGTAAATCACGGTGGCCCGGCCGCGGTAGTCCTCCGCCCACGGGTAGCGCACCGGCAGGCCGTACTCGTCGGTCTCGCCGGTGGTGTCGCCGTACAGGCAGAACTGCCGGACCCGGGCCGAGCTGCGCCCCTGGTACGCCTCGGTCAACCCGGCGTGCGCGACCACCAGCCGGCCGCCGTCCAGCACGTAGTGGCTGACCATGCCGTACAGGAAGTCCCGGACCTGGCGGCGGAACTCGGCCGGCTCGTCGGCAAGCTGCGCCAGCGACTCGGCCAGCCCGTGGCTGACCCGCACCTGCCGGCCGTCCAGCGCCCGGACCAGCTTGCTCTCGTGGTTGCCAGGCACCGCCAGCGCGTGGCCGGCGGCAACCATGCCGTGCACCAGCCGCAGTACGCCGGCGGTGTCTGGGCCGCGGTCCACCAGGTCGCCGAGGAACACCGCGGTCCGGCCGGTCGGGTGCCGGACGCCGACCGGCCGGCCGACGCGGTCCGGCTCGAGCTGATAGCCCAGCCGCTGGAGCAGCGCGACAAGTTCGGCCCGGCAGCCGTGCACGTCACCGATGATGTCGAACGGCCCGGTCAGCTCGCGCTTGTCGTTGTACTGCTTTTCGTACCGGATCGTCGCTGCCTCGACCTCGTCCACTGTGGACAGTACTGAGACGGTCCGGAAGCCCTCCTTGGGCAGCCGGGACAGCGAGCGGTTCAGCGCAGCCCGGTGCCGGTGGATGACGTGCGGCGGCAGGGTACGGTCCGGGCGGTCGCTGTTGCGCCGCAGGCAGACCGTGGCCGGCAGATCTAAGACGATGGCGGCCGTCAGTACGTCGTGCTCGCGGGCCAGGGCGAGCAGCTTGACCCGGTCGGCCGGGTGGACGTTGGTGGCATCGATCACGGTCAGCCGACCGGCCCGTAGCCGCTTGCCGGCTAGGTAATATAGCGCATCGAAGGCAGCCGGGGTCGCGGCCATGTCGTCCTCGTCGTCGGCGACCAGGCCGCGGAAGGTGTCCGAGCTGAGCACCTGGGTGGGCTGGAAATGCTTGCGGGCAAAGGTGGTCTTGCCGGCGCCGGACGCACCGATCAGCGCGACCAGGGCAAGATCAGGAATGACGATCTCGGTCACTGGTCCGCCCCCTGTGCAGGGCCACTGCCCGTACCGCTGACTGGACTGCTGTCCGTACTGCTGTCCGGGCCGCTGTCCGTACCGCGGGTGAAGACGGCTAACTGGGTCGGCGGGCCGGTCCCGGCGTCGTCCGGACCGACCGGCTGTAGCCGGACGGCGTAGCCGTACGCCTTGGCGACCTGGCCGGCCCAGCCAGCGAAGTCGGCCCGGGACCACTCGAAGCGGTGGTCCGGGTGCCGGAGCCGGCCGGTGGTCAGGGCAGCCCAGCGTGCGTTGTACTCCGCGTTTGGGGTGGTCACCACAATGGTCGTCGGTCGGGCGTGGCCGAAGACCGCGCGTTCGGCCGCGGCCAGCCGGCCGGGGTCGATGTGCTCGACCACCTCGGCCAGCACCGCCGCGTCGTAGCCGACCAGCCGGACATCGGTATAGGTGAGGGCACCCTGCAGTAACTGGAGCCGGTCCCGCTGGCGGTCGGGCAGCCGGTCCAGCCGCAGCCGGCGGGCGGCGCAGTCCAGGCTGCGCGGCGAGACGTCGTAGCCGATGATCTCGGTGAACGATGGGTCGGCGAGCAGGTCGGCCAGCAGTTGGCCCTCGCCGCAGCCAAGATCGAGCACCCGGTGCGCGCCGGCCGACCGCAGCGTAGCCAAGATCGCGGCGCGGCGCTGCTCGGCCAGCCTCGGCAGCCGCTGGTCGGCCGCGTCGTGGCCGTCGGTCCGGTTCGTACCGTCCGCCGGGGAGCGGCCGGTGAACGCCTCCGGCGGGCTGTCGTCGGCGTCGGCCAGCCGGGCCAGCGCCCGCTCGGCCTCGGCGGCCAGACTCCGGCGGTGCGCCAGGTACCGCTTGGTGATCAACGTCCGGTCGGGATGGCTGGCTAGCCAGCCACCGGCCGCATCACCGGCCGAGCTGCCGGCCCGGACCAGCTTGTCCACCTCCTGCGGGCCGACCCAGTAGTGCTTGCCGTCATCCAGCACCGGCAGCAGGACGTACAGGTGGTTCAGCGCATCGGCGAGCCGCAGCATGCCCGTCAGTTCGAGGTTGACGTACGGGCTGTGCCCCCAGGTTGGGACCGCCGGGTCGAGCGGGATCGGCTCGGTCCGTACCGACCAACCAAGCGGACCGAACAGCCGGCCGGCCAGGTCCGGTCCGCCACGGCAAGGCAGCGCCGGGATCCGGATCAGCAGCGGGATGGCGGCCGCGGCGAGTTCCGGCCGGGCGTCGCAGCGGCCCTTCATCGCGGTCCCGAAGACCTTGCGGATGGTTACCGCGAGTAACGAAGACGCGGCGTACGGCCGGTCGTTGACGTACTGCCCGAGGGTGAAGGCGTCGCTGGCCGGCCCGTGCCGGTCCCGGACCAGCCCGACCGGGTCGACCTCCAGCAGCAGCGCGGCAGTGCAGCGACCCTCGCTAGCTTCCGGGTAGAACACCTGGGCGATCCCGGCCGACACCTCGAAGGACCGCGCCGCGTCGGGATGTTTGTGCAGCAGGTAGCCCAGGTCTGTCGCGGGACGTTGCGTGGTGGTCACGGTAAGCAGCATTCGGTGAGTATCTCCCGCGCAGCGCTGGTCCGGCATACGCCGTAACGTGTGGACGCGACACGCCGGTTAACGGGCGTGTCGCGTCCACGGGTTTGGGACTCTCACCAAGCTTTCAGGCCGCGCCCAGCCGGCAGCCAGACCGAGGTCCCAGGGTGGTCACGAACTTGTCATACCGAGAGGGCATCGTGATGAGTGTGACGACCGACCAGCAGGCATACCCCCAGCAGGCCGCCGCGCCGCCGAACCGGACCGCTCGGATCCGGCAACGGGTCCGCGCCCGCGGCGATGACCCGCGATGGGCCCGGCCGGGGTTGTTCGTCCTGCTGGCGGGGACTGCTTTGCTGTACGCGTGGGGGGTGGGCCGCTCGGGCTGGGCGAACTCCTTTTACTCTGCGGCGGTGCAGGCCGGCTCGCACAGTTGGAAGGCGTTCTTCTTCGGCTCCTCCGACGCGGCGAACTTCATCACGGTGGACAAGCCGCCGGCCTCGCTGTGGGTGATGGACATCTCCGCCCGGCTGTTCGGGGTCAACGCCTGGAGCATCCTGCTGCCGCAGGCGGCGGAAGGGGTGGCTGCGGTCGCGGTGCTGTACGCGGCGGTGCGCCGGTGGTTCGGGCCGGCGGCCGGGCTGGCGGCCGGTGCGGTGCTGGCGCTGACCCCGGTGGCGGTGCTGATGTTCCGGTTCAACAACCCGGACGCGCTGCTGACGCTGCTGCTGGTGGTGGCTGCCTACTGCCTGGTCCGGGCGATCGAGGCGGGCAGCACTCGGTGGCTGCTGCTGGTCGGGGTGGCGGTTGGGTTCGCGTTCCTGGCCAAGATGCTGCAGGCGCTGGTGGTGGTGCCGGGATTTGGGCTGGCCTACCTGGTGACCGCGCCGACGCCGCTGCGACGCCGGATCGGGCAACTGCTGACGGCCGGAGCGGCGCTGGTTGTCTCGGCCGGCTGGTGGGTGGCGATCGTCGCGTTGTGGCCGGCCGCGTCGCGACCCTACGTCGGCGGGTCGCAGTCCAACAGCATCCTCGAGTTGATCTTCGGATACAACGGGTTCGGCCGGCTGACCGGCAATGAGACCGGCAGCGTCACTGGCGGACGCGGTGGGTTCGGCGGCGGTGGGATGTGGGGGCCGACCGGCTGGACCCGGCTGTTCGCCGACCAGATGGGCGGCCAGGTGAGCTGGCTGATCCCGGCCGCGTTGATTTTCACGGTGGCGTTGCTGTGGCTGGGCCGGCGGCTGCCGCGGACCGAGCCGACCCGGGCGGCGGTGCTGATCTGGGCTGGCTGGCTGGTGGTCGCCGGGCTGGTGCTCAGCTTTGCCCAGGGGATCATCCATCCGTATTACACAGTCGCGCTGGCTCCGGCGATCGGTGCGCTGATCGGGATCGGGGTGGTGCAGCTTTGGCGGGTACGGCACATGGTGCTGGCCCGGCTGGCGCTGGCCGCCGCGCTGGCCACGACGGCGCTGTGGTCGGCTGCGCTGCTCGACCGTACGCCGCAGTGGCATCCGTGGCTGCGTGAGCTGGTGCTGGTTGGCGGGCTGGCCGGGGCGTTGCTGCTGCTCCTGCTCGATCGGCTGGCCCGTGGTGCGGCGATGATCACTATGGCGGTGGCCGCGCTGGTCGGACTGGCCGGCCCAGCGGCGTACGCGCAGGTCACCGCGGCCACCCCGCACAGTGGCGCGATCCCGTCCGCCGGCCCGGCTGGTGCTGGCTTCGGCTTCGGTTTCGGGCGGGGGGCTGGCGGACTACGGCGAGGTGCCTTCCCGAACGGCGGGTTCCCCGGTGGTGGGTTGCTAGGCGGTAACAATGTCGGTCCGGGCGGTACCGGCGGGTTCCCCGGTGGTGGGTTGCTAGGCGGTAACAATGTCGGCCCGGGCGGTACCGGCGGGTTCCCCGGTGGTGGCTTTCCCCGTGGTGGTCGGGGCGGCCGGGGTGGCCCGGGCGGGCTGCTGGACGGCACCACCCCGGGCACGGCAGTGGTGGCTGCGTTGAAGGCTAATGCCGCCTCCTACACCTGGGTGGCCGCCGCGATCGGCTCCAACTCCGCGGCCGGGTACCAGCTCGCCACCGGCGAGCCGGTGATGTCCGTCGGCGGGTTCAACGGCAGTGACCCGGCACCCAGCCTGCAGCAGTTCCAGCAGTACGTCGCCGCTGGAAAGATTCACTACTTCATTGGCGGCGGTGGATTCGGCCGCGCCAACGGCGGCAGCGACAGCAGCGGTGAGATCGCCCAATGGGTGCAGCAGAACTTCCAGGCCAGCACCGTGGGCGGCACCACCTTGTACGACCTGACCGCCCCCACCGACACCACCGCGTCCTAACCCCGTGGTCGCCATGCTCGCCCGCGCATCTCCGCATCCGGCCCGGTCGTTCACCAGGGTAGGACGCCAATCGATTCCGGACTGTTACCGCCGGCCCCCCAGTCAGCCTGGCAGCCAACCCCGGTGGGTCATCGGGACGGAACCGTGGCGACCGGCCGTACGTTACGGTGACGTAGAGATACACCCTAGGCCCTGTGCTCGTGTAAGGAGCAGAAGTGAATAGCAGTAACCCGGTCTTCCGGCGCGGGTTCCCAACGGGGCAGCAGTACGCCACGTTCAACACCCCCGATGCGGCCCAGCTCGATCAGATGTACAACGCGCCGGCGTACACGCCGCCGCGGTATATGACGCTCGATGACGTTGTCGTACGTACTGCCGCCACGCTGGGCACGCTCTTGGTGGCCGGTGCGTTCTCGTGGTTCCTGCTGTCAGAGCAGACCGCGCTGGGTCTGGCGCTCCCGGCGATTCTGGTGGGCTTCGTGCTCGCCATGGTCATCTCGTTCCGGGCCAGCACCAACCCGGCGCTAGTGCTCAGCTATGCGGCGGTCGAGGGCCTTGCGCTCGGTGGCATCAGCCGGTTTATGGAGCAGCGCTTCTCGGGCATCGTGATCCAGGCGGTGGTGGGCACGCTTGGGGTCTTCGGCGGCATGCTGGTGGTCTATAAGACCGGCGCCATCCGGGTCACTCCGAAGTTCCAACGTTGGCTATTCGGCGCGCTGATCGGCGTCGTCGTGCTGATGGTGGTCAACCTGATCGCCTCGTTTTTCTCCCCGACCGGGCTCGGCCTACGTAGCGGCGGCGGGCTGTCCATCGTGTTCAGCCTGGTGTGTATCGGTATCGCGGCGCTGAGCTTCCTGCTTGACTTCGACATGGTCGACCAGGCGGTACGGCGCGGCGCGCCGGAGCGGTTTGCCTGGTACGCCGCATTTGGGCTGACTGTGACGCTGGTCTGGCTGTACATCGAGATCCTTCGGCTGCTGTCGTACTTCCGGCAGTAACCCGGCACTGCGCGAGCCGAGGGCCGGTCCCTAGCACCAACGGGACTGGCCCTCGCTCATCGCCCTTGCCGTCAGCTCAGCCGTTCGAGCAGCATCGCCATGCCCTGCCCGCCACCGACGCACATCGTCTCCAGTCCGATCTGCGCGTCGTGCCAGGACAGTGAGTTGATCAGCGTCCCGGTGATCCGCGCGCCGGTCATCCCGAACGGGTGGCCGACCGCAATCGCCCCACCGTTGACGTTCAGCCGGTCCTCCTCGATGCCGAGCTGCCGGTAGGACGGGATCACCTGCGCGGCGAATGCCTCGTTGATCTCTACCAGGTCCACGTCGCTGATCGACATGCCGGCCTGACGCAGCGCTCGCTGGGTCGCCTCGACCGGTCCCAGCCCCATGATCTCCGGCGACAGCGCCGACACCCCGGTGGCGATGATCCGGGCCAGCGGGGTGATCCCGAGCTCGCGGGCCCGCGGCTCGGACATCAAGATCACCGCGGCGGCGCCGTCGTTGAGCGGGCAGCAGTTGCCGGCCGTGACCCGACCGTCCGGCCGGAACACCGGCTTCAGCCCAGCCACGCCGGCCATCGTCACACCCGGTCGCGGCCCGTCGTCGGCAGCGACCTCGGTACCGTCCGGGGTGGTCACCGGGGTGATCTCGCGGGCCCAGAACCCGTCCTTGATCGTCCGCTCGGCGAGGTTCTGCGAGCGGACCCCGAAGGCGTCCATCTCGGCTCGGGTCACACCTACCAGCTCGGCCAGGTTTTCGGCAGTCTGCCCCATCGCGAGGTAAATGTCCGGCAGCGCACCGTCCTCGCGCGGGTCGTACCAGTCCTCGGCACCGCTGGCGGCCCGCCGCTGCGAACGCTCGATGGCCTCGGTAAAGGCCGGGTTCTGGGTGTCCGGCAGGGTGTCGGAGTTGCCCTTGACGTACCGACTGACCATCTCCACCCCGGCCGAGATGAACGCCTCGCCCTCCCCAGCCTTGATCGCGTGGAACGCCATCCGGGTGGTCTGCAAGCTGGAGGCGCAGTAGCGGGTCAGCGTGGTGCCGGGCAGATCGTCGTAACCGAGCAGGATGGTCACCACCCGAGCCAGGTTGAAGCCCTGCTCGCCGCCGGGCAGCCCGCAGCCCAACATCAGGTCGTCAATGGTGTGCGGGTCCAGTTGCGGCACTTTGTCCAGTGCGGCCCGGACGATGGTGGCGGTCAGGTCGTCCGGGCGCAGGTCTTTCAGCGACCCCTTGCCAGCCCGGCCGATTGGCGAGCGGGCGGTGGCGACGATGACAGCCTCCGGCATGACAACAGCCCCCTTCTATAGCGATGCCCGTGCGGTGACCGCCTCGCCGACCGCTGGCAGCAGCGCCTCGGCCCACAGCCGGTACCCGTCCGCCGAGGGATGGAAGCCATCCACCGACAGGGTGCCCGGGTCGGCCCGGAACACCCCGCCGGTGAGCCGGCCGAGTTCCACCAGCGTGCCACCGGCCGCGCTCACCGCCTCGGCCTGGGCGGCGGCCATCCGCCGGCCCTGCAGGGCGAGTACGGCCCGCAGCGGCTGGGCAAAGGCGCGGCACGCGCCGAGATCCGGGCAGGTGCCCACGATGGCATGGACGCCGGAGCCGCGCAGCCGGCGGACGGCGTCGCCCAACTGCCGGCGAACCACCGGCAGCGGGGTGGCGTGGGTGACGTCGCTGGTGCCGATCAGCACCACCGCCACGTCTGGCCGGCCGAGCAGCGCGCGGGACACTTGCGGCCCCAGGTCACCGGCCTGCGACCCGGCGATCGCCAACCCGGACAGCCGAACCCGCCGGCCCTCACTGGCAAGCCGGGCAGCGAGGTACCCGCCAACCGTCTCGTGCACGTTCTGTACGCCCACCCCGGCACCAAGCGAGTCGCCGAGTAGCGCCAGCCGGATCGGCGGACCGCTCGGCCCGATGGCCGCCACGAACTCGCCCTCAATGGGGGGCGCCCAGGACACGTAGTCCCGCCGGGTGGCCAGCCACGCCTCGAAGGCGAGCGTTGCGGCGCCGACCCCTGCCCCGGCGACCGCGACGGCTACCGTACCGAGCGCCCCAGCCCCTGCTCCCCGGGCCAGCCGTGCGTTCCAGACATCCCACACAGCTCGCACGTTACGCCGGATCGGCGCCCGGGGAAGGGGGTGACCACCTGCCGGTCACCTGTTCGGGCACCGTCTCCTGCGGCTCGGCCGCCGGCCGCGGCCGGCGCTGGCGCAGCAACGCCCAGCGGCCCCACGGCCCGTGGTCATGGCCGCCGACCTGCGCCGCGGAGACCTCGGTACCGGCATGTCCGGCAGCCCAGGCGGCAACCTTCGCCAGCGGCCGGACCCATTGGCGGTGGTACGGCCGGACTGGCAGATCGTCGTAGGCCGGCCACACCCCGAGCGCGACGCACACCGTCGGGAGCAGCACGGCGGCGGCCGCTGCGTACCCCTCCGCGTTCGGGTGGAACCGGTCGGCGCTGAACAGCTCGGCCGGCCGGGCGGCGAACTCCGGGCCGAGGATGTCACTGAGCGAGACCGTACGCCCGCCAGCCTCGATCACGGCCACCGTCTGAGCCGCCGCGAGCTGCCGGCTCCAGCGCCGGGCCAGCCAGCGCAGCGGCTGGGCCAGCGGCCGGATGGTACCGAGGTCGGGACAGGTGCCGACCACCACCTCGGTGCCCACCCGGCGCAGCCGGCGGACCGCGGTGGTCAGCTCGCGGACCGAGTCGGCCGCCCCGAGCCGCTCCTTCACGTCGTTGGCCCCGACCAGGATCACCGCCACCGCCGGCCGGGCCGGCAGCACCTGGTCGACCTGGCTGGCCAGGCCGGCGGAGGTGGCGCCGACCACGGCCACGTTGGTCAGCCGCACTGGCCGGCCGACCACCTCCGCCAGCCCCGCCGCGACCAGCACCGCAGGGGTCTCGATGGCCTGCGCGACGCCCAGCCCGGCCGCGCTGGAGTCGCCGAGCATCGCCAGGCTAACCGGCTCACCCGACTGGTCCGGGGTGCCCGACCCGCATCCCCACACGCCGTCGCCGTCCGGCGGGCACCCCTCCGCGGCACCGACCGCCCGGCGGGCCAGCTTCGCCTCGCCGTACAGTACTCCGGCCAGCAGCGCGCCGAGCAGGCCTAAGCCGCCGCCACCGTACGCTGCGGCGTAAGCGATCCGGCGCGCCCTGCTGGACCGGCTCATCGTTCCCGGCCCCGCAGGAAGGCCCGCACCGCCGCCCGGGCGCCGTGCCGGACCTCCGCGCCGTGGGTGAACGCGGCGACCTCGTAGTCCAGATCGCCGAGCGCGTCGGCGGAGCGCCGGTTCACCGTCGGGTCGGTGCAGTACCACGACGGCGGCCAGCGCAGCCCGCGTACGTTGAACACCGCATCACCGGTGATCAGGACACCGGATGGTTCATGCAGCAGCGACACGTGGCCGGGAGTGTGACCGGGGGTGTGCACCACCCGCAGCCCACCGGGGATCAGTGTGTCGTCCCGGAACTCCTCGGCGACGGTCAGCTTGGGCAGCCGGCGTCGAGAGAGCCGGCCGATTAGCCGGCCCGGCCGGCTGGACCGATCGATTTGCGGCCCGCGGCCGTCGCGCAGGTAGATCGACTCGCGCTCGTGGCTGTGTACCTCGGCACCGGTCGCCCGGATCACCGCTGGCAGCCCGCCGGTATGGTCGGAGTGCGCATGGGTGAGCACGATCCGCCGTACGTCGGCCGGCTGCGCTCCGATCTCAGCCAGCCCGGCGAGGATCCGACCGGCCGACCACTTTAGCCCGGCATCTACCAGCGTGACCGAACCATCCGGGTCGCACAGCGCAAAACAATTCACCAAATCGGCCGGTGCAGTCGGGATGCGCCAGACGTCGGCGGCCAACGCGACGACGAACTTGCGGACCACGGCGTCACCTCCCCACTGCAGGCTAGCCTGTTCGGTGTGCACTATTACGACTCGGTCATTGACCTGGTCGGCAATACGCCGTTGGTCCGGTTGAGGAGTGTCGCGGCCGGGCTGGCGCCGCTGGTGCTGGCGAAGGTCGAGTACTTTAACCCGGGCGGTTCGGTCAAGGACCGGATCGCGGTACGGATGGTCGAGGAGGCCGAGCGCGCCGGCGAGCTGCGGCCGGGCGGCACGATCGTCGAGCCGACCAGCGGTAACACCGGCGTCGGGCTGGCCCTGGTGGCGCAGCGGCGCGGCTACCGGTGCGTGTTCGTCTGCCCGGACAAGGTGTCCGTCGACAAGATCAACGTGCTGCGGGCGTACGGCGCCGAGGTGGTGGTCTGCCCGACTGCAGTCGCGCCGGCCGACCCGCGCTCGTACTACCAGGTCTCCGACCGGCTGGTCCGCGAGATCGACGGGGCGTGGAAGCCGGACCAGTACTCCAACCTCAACAATCCGCTGTCGCACTACCACTCCACCGGGCCAGAGCTGTGGCGGCAGACCGATAGACGGATCACCCATTTCGTTGCCGGCATCGGTACCGGCGGCACGATTACCGGCACCGGCCGGTACCTCAAGGAGGTCTCTGCCGGCCGGGTACGGATCATCGGGGCGGACCCAGAGGGCTCGGTGTACTCCGGCGGCACCGGCCGGCCGTACCTGGTGGAGGGGGTGGGTGAGGACTTCTGGCCGACCACCTACGACCGAGACATTTGCGACGAGGTCATCGCGGTCAGCGACCGGGACTCCTTCGTGTTGACCCGGCGGCTGGCCCAGGAGGAGGGGCTGCTGGTCGGCGGCTCGTGCGGGATGGCGGCAATGGCCGCGCTGGAGGTGGCCCGGCGGGGCAGCCCGGACGACGTGGTCGTGGTGCTGCTGCCGGACTCCGGCCGCGGGTACCTGTCGAAGATCTTCAACGACGACTGGATGGCCGACTACGGCTTCCTGGACACCGCAGCCGACGCGCTGACCGTCGGTGAGGTGCTTCAACGCAAGGGCGGGCAAATCCCGGCGCTGGTGCACACCCACCCCACCGAGACGGTACGGGAGGCGATCGACATCCTGCGCGAGTACGGCGTCTCGCAGATCCCGGTGGTCAAAGCGGAGCCGCCGGTGATGACCGCCGAGGTGGTCGGCTCGGTGGTCGAGCGGGAGCTGCTGGATGCGCTGTTTTCCGGGCGTGCCGCACTGGCCGACTCTGTGGAGAGGCACATGTCCGAGCCACTGCCGATGATCGGGGCTGGCGAGCCAGTCTCCGCCGCGATGAGCGCGCTGGAGAAGACCGGGGCCGCGGTGGTGCTCTACAGCGGCAAGCCCCGGGGCGTGATCACCCGGCAGGACCTGCTGCACTTCCTCGCCTCCCGCTGACCTCGCGGCTTGCCCACGGCGTACTTGCCGGGGCGCGCTCAACGGGACCGGCAGCACACCGCCACCGTCACGCTGTCTGTGTGTTAACCGCCGCCGGCGTCCGGTCAGTCGATGGTGTCGAGTGCCTGGCTCAGGTCCGTGACAAGGTCGGTGGCCGACTCGATACCGACCGAGAGCCGGACCAGGTCAGCCGGCGGCTCGAACGTCGAGCCCGCGGTCGAGCCGTGTGTCATGCGGCCAGGATGCTCGATCAGCGACTCAACCCCGCCGAGCGACTCGCCGAGGATGAAGATCCGGGTGTGCCGGCATACCTCCAGCGCGGCCTGCTCCCCGCCCCGCAGGGTGAACGAGACCATGCCGCCGAAATCCCGCATTTGCTTGGCCGCGACCTCATGGCCTGGGTGCGACACCAGGCCTGGGTAGTAAACGTGACCGACCGCTGGATGCTGGGACAGGAGATCCACGACACGCCGAGCGTTCGCGCAGTGCCGGTCCATTCTGACCGCCAGTGTCTTCATGCCCCGCAGCACCAGCCACGAGTCGAACGGGCCGGCCACTGCGCCCATCGCATTTTGATGGAACAAGAGTCGTTCGCCGAGTGCCGAGTCGTTCACGACGAGCGCGCCGCCGATCACGTCACTATGCCCACCCAGGTACTTTGTGGTCGAATGCACGACCACATCGGCGCCAAGGGCAAGTGGCTGCTGCAGGTACGGCGAAGCGAACGTGTTGTCTACGGTCAGCAACGCCTCGATATCGTGGGCGAGCGCGGCGAGCGCGCTAATGTCCGCGATATTCAGCAGCGGGTTGGTGGGCGTCTCGCACCAGATCACCCGGGTCTGGCCCGGGCGCATCGCCTCGCGTACAGCGCGGAGATCGGACAGCGGCGCCGCCGAATACTCAAGGCCCCATTCCGACAGCACCCGGGCGAACAGCCGGTAGGTCCCGCCGTACATGTCGTCGGGGAGCACCACGTGATCCCCGGGGCGGCACATGGCCCGCAGCAGGGTGTCCTCGGCGGCCATACCGGAGGCAAACGCGATGCCGGTCGATCCCCCCTCCACGGCGGCTAGACACATCTCCAGGGCCTGCCGGGTCGGATTCTTCGAGCGGCCGTAGACGTAACCCTGGCGGGGGTTGGCGACGCCGTCCTGGGCGTAGGTGGAAGTCGCGTAGATCGGTACGACAACCGCGCCGGTGGTCGTGTCCGGCTCCTGGCCAGCATGGATCGCCACCGTCTCGAAGCCATGCCTGATGGGTGACACACCAGCGTTGTCGGTCATGGCCGCCACGCTATCGCGCAGCCAGACCGGCCGAAGACGGGCCCCGCTCGCCGAGTCGATCGGCCGCTGGATGACTGGCCTGGTCCCGGCCCGGCCGGTGAGACCGAGCCACACCGCATCGCAAGCGCGTTGGTCAACGTGGCGTGCGGACGTTCGACGCTGGACTTCCAGGATCAGGCCGTCGTGACGACCGGGCGGCCGTGTTGCCTGGGGCGCGGGCCCAAGATCGTCCCGGACGCGTGGCGTGGGACAACTGGTCACCTGTGGTTGCTTGGTAGGGGCAAGAGGTGCCCACTTGCTGGGTTGAGCTGGGCCGGGTGGAGCAACTGGTCACCTGTGGTTGCTTGGTAGGGGCAACAGGTGCCCACTTGCGGCGGCGGTGGGCGGCTTAACTCGGGTTAACCCGGGCCGCTACAAGGTGACCACGGCACCCAACACCAGGACACCCAACACCAGGACACCCAGCACCAGGACACCCAACACCGCGGCACTCAGGGACAAGGGGACTCCCCGCCGACCTACCTCCCCGGCTCGGACCTTCGAGCGGCCAGGACCTTGCCGCGGTACGGCGTACCCCTTCCACGAGCACTCAGCGGACCGAAGGATCAACCCGCCTACCGAAACGCCGAAAATCCGCGCCTCCAGTCGGGAGTGGTCAAATACCCTTGCCAGGATTGAGTATCAAACTCGGATCTAGGACTGCTTTAATTGCGCGCTGTATCGAGAGCGATGTGTCGTCGAGTTCTTCGCTCAGCCACTCGCGTTTGAGTAGACCTACGCCGTGCTCGCCGGTCACAGTGCCGCCAAATTCCAACGTCAATCGGTAGATGTCCTTGGCTGCCTGCTGCATTACGGTTGGCGCGTCCAGCCTATCTCGCGGCACGACAACAACCGGATGGGCGTTGCCGTCCCCAGCGTGCGCCACCGTAGGTATTTGGATATCGTGCCGGCGCGCAATGTCTTGGACGCCGACGAGCAGGTCGGCGAGTCGGCTCAGCGGGACAACGACGTCCTCGACGAGCGTAAGCCCGAGCTGCTCGACCGCCGGGTAGGCCATCCGGCGCATGGACAGAAATGCCTCAGCTTCGTTTTCGTCGGTTGTGGCCCAGGCCAGGTAAGCTTTCTCTCTCTTACATAGGGCCACCATCGAACGGGCTGATTCGGCGGCATCTGAACTGTCTGATTGCCCGATCAGCCAAGCTGCGGCGTCCACGTCGAGTTCTTGGTTGCGGAAATTGGCGACAGCACGGCAGGAATCTCGGTCCATCAGCTCGAGCAGGTTGGGTTGTAAGCCAGCGTTGATAATATCCAGTGCAGCATTTCCAGCCGCGGCGACCGTCGGGAATGCCGCAGTGAAAGTGGCCAATCGATGCATCGGTCGCGGCCGCAGTCGCAGGGTGGCTGTGGCGATAACTGCGAGCGTCCCCTCCGATCCCACGAGCAGCCGGGTGAGGTCGTAGCCCGCGACGCCTTTGACGGTCCGCCCGCCAGTACGGATCACCCGACCGTCGGCGAGCACCGCCTCCAAACCAAGTACGGCATCACGGGTGACCCCGTACTTAAGGCAGCGTAGTCCGCCGGCGTTGGTGGCTAGATTTCCGCCGATTGTCGATATCCGGTGGCTGGCTGGGTCTGGCGCATAGAGTAGTCCGTGCTCAGCCGCCGCTTGGTCGAGGTCCGCAGTAATTACTCCGGCTTCCACAACCGCGAGTCGATCCCGTGGGTTCAGCTCGCGGATCTTGGTCATCGCGGCGGTAGAAAGAACAACGCATCCATCGACTGCTGCCGCGCCGCCCGATAATCCGGTGCCGGCGCCTCTAGGTACGACGGGAATTCGGTACTTGGTCGCCCAGCGTAACGTGATGACGAGATGCTCGATCGTGCGTGCGCGTACTACAGCGAGAGGCCGGCCACCGGTCACCAGACAGGCTCGGTCGTCCCGGTAGGCGTCGGAACTACGTGGGTCGGTCAGCAGCACAGGCACCGGCAATTGTACAGCCAGTTCGGCCAGTTGATCGCGAACATCGGCCGTTATCGGCAACGCGGCGTTGCTAGACATGGGTGAGCCAGGAGGTGTGCGCTGGCAGGCGGCCCCGAGTCGCGTCCGTGTAGCGTTGCCGCAGTGCTTTGGTAACCAGCGCCGGTCCGGTCCCGATAGGCCGTCCATTTAGTTCGGGAATAGCTAAGAGACCCGACGCGGTGCCAGTGGTGAATACCTCATCGGCTGAGTACAGGTCAGTGACCTGAAGATCCCGCTCAGACGCCGTGAGCCCGAGTTCAACGGCAAGTTCCATGATGGTAGCCCGAGTGAAGCCAGGCAGTAGCGACCGAGTGGACGGCGGTGTTGAGAGTGACGAGCCGTGCACCGCGAATACGTTCTCCCCGGTTCCTTCGCAGACGAACCCGTCCTCGTCAAGAAAGATCGCCTGCTGTACGCCGCTGTCGCGTGCTTCGCCGAAGGCAATCACACTCAGCAGGTAGTGGCCGGTGAGTTTGGCTCTATATAGGGCGGCGTGGGATTTTGGCCTAGGGTAAGGCGAGATCTTTGCGGTGGTGCCGGCAGCCGCGTCACGATCGGAGTAACCGGACCAGGCGAAGGGGACTATTGCCACTCTGACGTCATTCAACCAGTGCGCGAAAATGATGTTAGGTTCGCCAACGAAGACCAACGGTCGCACGTAGCTGTCAGTCAGTCCGTTGACTCGGATGACCTCCCGCGTACCATCAACAAGGTCTTGGTGGTGAAAGGGGATCGTCAGTTTAATGGCCGCCGCCGAGGCGCGGAGTCGGCGTAGATGGTCATCGAGCCGAAAGATGGCCACTCTACCGTCGTCCTGCTGGTAGGAGCGGAAACCATCCAGTGCCCCGAATCCGTAATGGATGGTGTGGGTCAGTAACCCCACTCGGCTGTGGTCAGCCGTGGTCAGTTTGCCATCTAACCACACCTGTTCTACAGGTTTGATCACTTATGCCTCCTTCAGTTGCCGGCGCCACGTGAGTTCCACGCCATCTCCGATGTCTAATGTGAACGAGTGAGTTTCGGGATAAGCCCGGACGTGGCTCGTATACGCTTGCATCAGACCCGCAGTTGCTGGCGGCCGCAAGATGTTGTCCGCCACGATCACGCCACCTGAGCGCAACTTGGGCCAGGCTGCGTCGAAATCGCGGATGTAAATGTCCTTCCAGTGATCGATCAGGACCATGTCGAACGGTCCAGGCAACAAGGGCAGCACGAGCCTAGCGTCGTCAACGACCACTTCCACGTAGTCGGCGAGGCCGGCATCTGTCAGGTTGGTGCTGAGCTGGTCGGCCTTACTTGGTTCAGGTTCAATAGATATGACCCGACCACCGGTGTGCGACAGCGCCTCGGCGATCCAGATGGTGGAGTAGCCCACCGAGCCGCCGATCTCCACCACCTGCTGCGCATTGGTGATCCGGACCAGGAGGTTCAGGAGCAGGCCGACTTGTGGACCAACATCGAGCATCAACCCGGGTGCTGCAGCCCTCGTCGCGGCTGCACCGATCCCGTTAAGTCGGTTAACCTCCGGTTGCTCACTTACTGACCGCTGCTCCAACCGGGTCAGGACGTCGGTGATCGACTTGGCCAGTCGCACTGCGTCTCCCTATAGTCGATCGAATGAGAATTTGCGTGATGCACCCCAGGATCGGCGAGCAGATTGCGGCCGGGCTGCGGGCTCGTGTCTCCGGTGTCGAGGTTTGCACTTTCCTTGACAGTGAGCGCGAGCCGCCGGGTCTGGCGGACTTGGATGTATTGGTGGTCAACACATTTCCGGCCGGAATGCTCCAGCACGCGACTCGGCTGCGGTGGCTCCAGCTCACCAGCGTCGGCAACGATCAGTTGGCCACGGGCAAGCCCAGGAGTGGTCTGCTCGTCACGCATGCTGGCAGCGTTCCGGCCAAGGCCGTTGCTGAGTTCGTACTGATGGCACTGCTGGCAGTCGCAAAGCAGGCACCCGAACTCTGGCGCCAGCAGCAAACAAAGACCTGGCAACTGCCCAAGGCAAGGCTGGTAGCGGGAAGCACCTTGGTGCTCGTTGGCCTGGGGCACATCGGAAAAGAAATTGCTAGGCGAGCCACCGCGCTTGATCTCAAGGTCGTGGCGGTGACTCGACACGGTCGGCCATCGCCGCTGGTCGACCGGGTTGTGCCAGCAGACCAGTTGCGAACTGTTGCCAGGAAGGCCGACCATCTCGTCATCGCGGTCCCGGGTACGCCTGACTCCGTCCGGTTGGTCGATTCTGGCGTTATCTCGGTGTTGCCGGCACACGCTGCGGTCATCAACGTCGCCAGAGCTTCGGTGCTCGACACGGAGGCACTGGTCGACGCTTTGCGAGCCGGCCACCTGCGCGGCGCGGTACTCGACGTGCATGACGAGGAACCACTGCGCCCGGACAGCCCGATGTGGACCGTGCCTAGGCTGTGGATAACGCCGCATGGTGCTTTTTCCTACCCGGGCGAAGCAGATGATCTTGCCGCGCTTGTCGCCCAGAATCTGGCCCGGCTGCTCGCGGGCCAACCGCTGCTCAATCTGGTCGACCACAACTGACCCGACGATTCGGTGAGAGCCTCGTCGGGCCAGTCTGGTGCACGGCAGCGTCACTGTTGTACGGACGCCCTCCCGCATGGTCGTCGCGACTACCCGGCTGCGATGAACTCCGCCCATCCGGGTTGACGTTTGAGGCAAATCTCACGGAACAGACCCCACTGGTAGACCTTGCGCGCCTCGATCGAACGCCAGATCGCCAGCCGCACCCGATGCTGCATCTCTGCCGTCACCGCGTACTTCTGGATTAGAGCCTGTGCCTCGCCGGCGTGCTTGTCGTCGCCACCGTAGTCTAGTTCCAGCCGCTCATCACCAGCATGGATCCGGAACACCTCAAGCGCATCGTCGTCGAGGTCGAATTGCTCAGACAGCGCCCGGGCCATGCGGCGGAACCTGTTGGGAATGGTTAGCTCAATGGCGAAACTGCCTGCGGCCAGGCCCTCCAACCAGTGCGAGTCACGCACTAGGTGCTGTCGGTACTCGACATACAGCAAGGTCTCAGGATACGGCTCGGCAAACTCCAGCTCCTCATCGCTGACGCCTAGTGCCCTGGCCAGTTGACGGACGGTCACCGGATGTTCTCGGAGCGGGTTGAATTCACCAAGCTCTTCGGCAAAATTGGCACCCATGACCTGTCGAGCGTCATAGAAATATCCGGCGTTGGCCGCGATCTGTCCGATTACCGAAGGAAACATCCGCGAATCGATGTACCATTGTTTGACCCACTCTTGGATCCCGTCGAGCGGGATTTTCTTGCTGAGCATTCGCTCGTAGAAGGGGCCGATGTTTGCTGCTGCGGAGTTGAGGACCTCCGCCGTGAGATCCTTGACAAACATTTCGGGGTCCTTGGCCTCCGGCAGGGGATCGCTAAGCCGGGCTGAAGGTTTGCCGACCGTTGCATGAGCCAGGTTGGGCAGGCTGTCTGACGACATTGGGCGTCCTCTCAGTGCTGGGGATAAGAGTCGAGCTAGTTTGCTCCGATACGTACCGCCATGAGCTGCGTTGCGAAGTCTTCGGCCGCTTGATGTAACGGAACGTGGCTGGTGTCCGCATGCGCGATCACGTCCAGCAAGGTGCTGCGTATCTGGACGCGGATGCGGTCGAAGAAGTATTTTTGGAGACTCCTCACGTCCTCCCCTTCGACGTTGTCCGGAAGCATGCCGGACAGCACTAATGCCGTGGCGGTGGCGCTGCCACTGTTGGCTACGATCCCTGGGATGACAGGAACGCCGCGAGCGGCCAGGCTGTCGATTGCGGCCGGGGTACACGGCGAGTTGGCGCCTTCGACGACGAGGCGGGCGCCGACTCTGCTCACGTTGCCGGCATGCAGCGCTCCACCACCGGCCGCGAGGACGAGGATGTCTGCGTCGACATCGAGCCAGGCGTCCCTCGTCGTCGAGGTCAGGACCGTGCTGGGAAGCAGTCGCCGGTCGATCCTGCCGGCTTGGTCGGTTGCGGCTAAGAGGACGTCTACCGGTAGGCCACCGGCTGCGGTAACTGTGCCGAATTCGTCTGCTGCAGCTACGAGTATCGCGCCGTACTTGGCTAAGCTTCGTACGGTTCCACGCCCTACGATGCCAAAGCCCTGCACCGCAAAACGAATGCCGGTGCGCCAGAGACCATAATGACAGGCCGCCAGATGGGTCGCTTCGGCCACACCGTGGCCAGTGATTCCCGCTAAGTGCTCCCACAGTTCCCGCCACGGCGCCGGCAGCCGACGCTGTGGAGAGATCATGCTGTCATCGTACCCAGCGGACGCAAAGACGATCGCACGATCTCGGTAGGTAACTCCTTGATCAGTACCGAGGTACACACCAAAAGCTAAGAGCGAGCTGATCTGTCGCCCAAAGGACCGGAGTACCCGATCACGTTGTGGCCCGGGTGGAAGTCCACATTGAATCCCCGCCTTCGCGCCCCCGACTGGTAGCCGGGTAAGGGCTAGCTTGAGCGACATTTGCCTGGCCAGGCCAGCCACTTCCGACGCGGTGACCTGGGGCGTCATTCGGACGCCACCCATGGCTCGGCCGGCGACCGACGAATCCACCACAACGTATGCCTGTAAGCCGACGGACTGGTCAACTAACGTGTAGCTTTCTGGGGCCGCCAAAATGATCCTCCGAGATGTATCCTCCCACCCGAGCCGCAGGGGCAGGGCAATAATCACAGCGTGGATCAACTTTTCCGGGACCGATATTCCAGCCGCATTTCGCAATCTTCGGCGTGGCTGGGTGCGGTCACCGAGTGATCATGTCGGGCTCGGACGGAAGTAGCCTAAGCGACACCTGCTATGCGCCAACTTGGCGAACTTCCAGGGACATCTGGGTGCTGTGTCAGCCGGCATGGATCTCTGGCACGGCATCCAGACGACCTTGCGGTAGGTGCGAGGCAAAATGTGAAGCTGCGGTGAACCGCGTGGGAGTATGGGATCGGGCGGGCGCGGCCCGATGGGATGTAGCGGCTGCTGCGTACGGTCCAATGGGACGCTGAATATGGCAGCCCTACATCGTTACCAACTAGACCGATCGTATTTCCAGACTCTGATATTAAGCTCCTAACCTTGTTAACTACACTAAAACATAAAGGTATAAAATCAAAATAAGATAACGAAGTACGGCTGCTGTATGAGGCGCGCCGGGGATCGGCATCAGCTCCGGCCAGCCCTGGTAAAGCACCGAACAGGGGCTGTTCCCGCACCGCTTCCCTCGCACCGGGGAGCCGGCTTACTGCTTGCGCTGGGTGGCCAAGCCGGTACCGTTGGTTACCTCTACTGCCGTGGACGGGCATCGCCAGACCGCACTGGCCATGCTCGCTTTCGCCCTCCTCGTCACCGACGCCGGCTTTGCCACCATGAGGATATCCAAGTCCGACTCCGCGGTCCTTCACGGACTGACTGGCGTCGAGATCCGCCACCTGATCACCAGGATGACCATCAAGCCAGCGCGCCACCTCGCTCACCTGCTGAGCTGGTCAGGCCGGCGACGAACACCCGAAGCCCCATGTCCGCCTCTACACTTCCAGCAAAGAACTTGTCCCGAATGGAGCACGAAGTCCGACTGGAGTGCCATGGCGACCATGCTACCTGCTACTTGACAGGCCAGCCAAGGGAATCAAGTCTGATTGGGTGATTTGCGGAGATCTCCCGAGGCAGGTCACCGCTGGCTAGAATTTTCCGTCGAAGACGCGTGACGTATAGGTAACGTATAGGTTAGGATGACATGAAAAAGATCTTGTACGTGTACACCCGAACCGGCGCCCCGCTCGCCCATTCGTTGCCGCGCATCGCCGCCTGCGGCGAACTGCACCTACTGGCAATAGGCACTTTACCTACCGTCGAATCCGACCGTTGGCGGCCAGTGTGCGCCTCGGTCACTGAGGTCAACATCTCTGGCTGCACGGGCGATGCTGTAGTCGAGCTACTCGTTGAACACGCCAAGAAGGTGGCGGCAGACGCCATCATGACATTGTCTGAGTTTGCTGTTATCGCCGTTGCCGAGGCCGCACGTCAGCTAGGTCTTAAGGGTGCCGGCCCTGTTGTGGTGCGGTCAAGGGACAAAGCGCTAATGCGAGAAACGTGGGCCTCGGCCGGTGTGCCGGTACCGCGGTTTCACCGTGTTGCTACCATTGATGACCTACAGACCGGCTTCGACCTGCTGAGCCCACCGTTGCTCCTCAAGGCTGCCTGGAGTGCCGGCTCAATCAGCCAGTTCGTGATTGATGTCCCTGCCGAGCTGGCGCCGGCCTGGCAGGCGGCGGCTGAGGCGATGGCCAAGGCACGGGAGGCCGGCTTCGGGGAATTGCACGAAGCCGACACCGATAGTGCCTTCGTGCTCGAAGAGATAATCCAGGGTAGTACCGCCGGCTGGTACGAACCCAACACCAGATATGGGCCGTATGTCAGCGTTGAGGGCATAGTAGCCAACGGCATTTACCACCCGATCGGACTAACGGCCCGCATGCCCAGTATCCCAACTTTTGTCGAGCCGGCCAATCTCGCGCCCTGCGTCTTGACCGAATCTCTCCAACGTAAGATCGAACATGTGGCCCGCATGGCAGTTGACGCCCTTGGTCTGGAGACCTGTGGTACTCACACCGAGATCATGCTGAGTGCAGATGAAACACTGTTTGTCATCGAATCGGCGCCTCGATTCGGAGGCTGCATGTTGACTATGGAGGTGGAGGCCGTATATGGCTTCGACATGATAGAGATGCTGACAAGGGAACTGCTCGGCGAACGGGTCGAATACCCCGAGCGGATGCTGACGGCTGGCAACGGCGCCGCAGCCTCGCTTGCACTGCTTGCCACCGACTCGGCTGGGCGTCCGTGGCAGCACCAGCGGCTCTGGGATGACAGCGAACTTGATTGGGCAGCCCTTGTCTCGACTGGCACTTCGGTCGACGTGGTCGAACAAATGACCCTACCTAGGGGCCGGCCAATACCTGCATATGGCCGCAGCAACGGCGCAATGAACTGGAACGGCATATTCTACGTACAGGCGTACGACGCCGAGACGTTACTCAATGACTGTTACTCAATCCTGGACAATATGCAGGACGTGCTGCCGAAGGCGCAGCAATGACAGACGATTCGCCGGTTGTCCTGGTGATAAGCAGCGGGCAGCGGCGTTACCGGGAGTATCTGCTTTCTGCGGCAGCCGATAACGGGAATTTGTGGCTGCTCGACGAGTCAGTACCTGACTGGCAGCTCAAGTATATTGTCGGCGGGTCGCAAACAGATCTGCGGGACCCGGGCGCTATGATTGCTACCGTGCGCGGCATTGCCAGCCAACGACCGATCGAAGGCCTGATCTGCTACGATGAACTCGTCATCGAACCGACCGCGTATGTTGTTGAGGCCCTTGGTCTCCGGGGCATGACAGTTGAGGCCGTACGACTGTGTCGGGACAAGAACGGCACGAGGACAGCCCTCAGCGGGGCTGGGATCGTGCAACCTCGCTCGCAACCGGTCGGGTCGCTGGTCGACGCGAAGCGAATCGCCACAGAAATTGGTTACCCAGTCGTGCTCAAGCCACGTAACCTCGGTGCCAGTTGGGGCGTCAGGATGGTTTCGAGCCCAGCGGAGCTAGCTGGAGCCTACGAGATCGCGAGCACTGTCCGGTTGCCGGGAGTGCCTGCCTTGTCCGACGGCGTACTTGTCGAAGAGTATGTAGCAGGATCTGAGATCAGCATCGACGGCTGTGTCGCGGACGGCGTCTACAACCCAGTTTACTTGGCCCGCAAGCAACTCGGCGAACCTCCCTACTTTGAAGAAGTAGGTCATGTAGTTGATGCTAACGACCCGCTACTGATTGACCCTGAGCTGCGGGCCCTGCTGAGCCGTGCCCATGAGGCGCTCGGAATCAACGATGCCATAACCCACACCGAGGTGCGGTTCGCCAGCCGGGGACCGGTGATCATCGAAGTCAACGCGCGGCTTGGCGGAGATCTGATCCCACACATCGGTGAGCTAGCGACAGGAATCAGCCCCGGCCGGTTGGCCGTCGATATCGCAGCCGGGCGAAAGCCTGACTTGACGCAGCGGCGAAGGGACGTCGTTGGTATCAGATTCTTGTATCCGCCTCACGAATGTCAGGTGCGGGCAGTGGTCCTGCCGGAGCCGGACCCGTCGATTGGACTCATTGAGGCTGCTCCGCTGGTCGACGAGGGCAGCGAGCTACGACTCCAGCCCCACGGTTATCTGCAGCGCTACGCCTTTGTCATCTGTACCGCAGACAATCCTCTCAATTGCCTTAACTACCTGGCTGCCGCGGCAGCCAGGGCTCGTCTGGACTGGGCTATTAAGCCGAAGGAGGTAGCTGGATATGACTCGTGATCTCCGGTTGGACAGCAGCCGGGCGGGACAACAACGGCCGTAAGCTCGACCCTAAGACGCTTGAGGAACGGGGTGGTCGTTAAAGCTACCTGATGAGCAGGTCGCATGATATGGCCTTGCTGCTCAGGAATGATCCGAGGCAATGCCAGCTCGACCTCGTGCTGTGGACCCGGCGGGTGGTCTGCAACCACATCAAACCGACCTGTGGTACTAACAGGAATGCAGGTTTCTGGACCTGAGAAGGCGCATCCGCCCAGGTCGGAGGGTGCTGTGTAGTCCAGATACTTAGTTTCTTGTACATCTTATACATCCACACCTGGAGTCCGCCCAGCTACTTTTCGGCCCAGTACACTACCTGACTCACCTTCAAAGCGAAGGAGACTAGCGAGCATATGTCAAAGGTGAAGCTAGAAACAGATAGTAGTGTGCTTGCGACCCTGCGTGGAATGCCACGCGCGGCCGTACTGCTTATGGTAGGGGTCACCGTCAACCGAATGGGCTCCTTCGTACAACTCTATCTGATCTTGTACCTGACACAGATCGGATTCCAGCCGGCCCAAGCCGGGATCGCGTTGACAGCCTACGGGATCGGTGCGCTTTGTGGCATCTTTCTTGGTGGTACCATTACCGACAAGGTCGGTCCACGACTTACAATCAGTATTTCTATGCTCACCTGTGGCGTGCAACTTGGCTTGCTACCATTTATCCATCACTATTTGCTCCTCGTCTTGTTGTGTGCTGGCGCTGGAACGGCCGCCCAAGCGTACCTACCGGCGGCTTCATCGATGCTGGCTGCGGTAACCCCGTCGCATCGACTAGTTATGGTTTCGGCAGTGTACCGGCTGGCGCTGAACATCGGGGCGGTGCTGGGCCCGCTCATCGGCGCTGCGCTCGCTGCCTTGTCATACCGGCTGGTCTTCCTTACCGATATGAGCACCTGTTTCCTGTTCGGACTGATAGCTTTGGCCTGGCTGCCACATCAGGTCGCGACACACGGTGCGGACTACCAGAACGCTAGCTACCGCACAGTGCTGCGCGATCGCCGCTACCTGCTAGTCGTTGGCGCCCTGGTGTTTATGGCGATGGTCGAAATCCAGTACCTGGTAACCCTCCCGCTTCAAATGAAGGCGTGGGGATTTTCTACAACCCTTTACAGTATCATTATCGCAATCAACGCATTGCTGGTAATTTTGTTCGAACTCCCCTTGACGCAAGTCGTACAGACCTGGCCGATACGCGGCACTATCGCAACTGGAATTGCGCTCATCACCACGGGGATCGTTCTTTATGGCATCCCGGGTGGAGTTCTACTGCTGGTCATTGCCACTATTATCCGAACCCTTGGAGAAATCGCTGCGGCGCCGTCCTTGACGGCGTATCCGGCGCTCGTTGCGCCAGGATCGGCGCGCGGTCGCTATATTGCCGCGATGGGTGCCGCTCAGAGCATAGGATACGCCATTGGCCCAGCACTTGGTGCCGTTCTATTTCAGTTCGCGGGTTGGTCGGCATGGACCACATTTGCCATTCTAGGTGCGGTTGGAGTGATACTAGCTATCTCTGGTGTTCGTCAACCGAAACTCGCTACCAACCATCTATAGCCTACGTGGCCGGCCGCTACCGTGGCGGGTGCGGCGCCGGCATCCCGGACGCTGAGTCGATCGGTCGCTCGGTGACCGCGGCTAACATCACCTATATGGCGGAGGTCTACCATGAGGCCATCACTGGACATGTCGCGTGGGCTGCCCAGTTGCTGGACACCGAATCCTCCGCACGCTCACCGCCTCGACCAACCGGAGCTGACCCCCAAAACTGCCAACCGCCAACGAGCCAACCGGCCCGCCGCCTGACCCCGAGGTTGACAGAGGGTATCTCACCCTGCCGCCGGACACCACCACCGGCAAGCCCCCCAGATACCCCCTCAACGCGTACTCGTTGTCAACGCCGCCGGCCTACCCGAACACGCTCACTTCAGTGCCACCGACCACGCGGGCTCGGCACCAGGGCACGCTGACGACATGGGACCGTACGCCGGACCTTTCCGCCGGATCTGATCTTCGCCGAGCCGACCGAGCTGAGGTATGGCGTACCGCGCCAAGATCACACAGCAGTCAGGAGGATCACCACAATGCCAAGTGTGGCGGTAGAGCCGGTGTAACCCCGCTACCTACCCTGTATTGCCGAGTTTTTGTGCCGACTCGAGGTGGACCGGGAGATGGGGACGGGTGAGGGCAGATCGGTTGTCGGGGCGGCGTAAGCCGGACCACCGAGGCGAGCCGGTCGGTGCTACGCCGGCCGGCGCTGAGCCGGAAGGTGTCAGTCCGGAGGGGAGCGCGGCGGCGCTTCCGGTATCGCCACGGCTGCGTCTAATCGGGGAGGATACCTACCCCAACTGGGAAGCGATCTACCGGGACAACGTCAACCGAATCTACCGGTTGATGTACGCCAAGGTGGGCAACCGGCCGGATGCCGAGGATCTCACCACCGAGGTGTTCCTTGCGGCGTTGCGTCCGCTGCAGATCTCGGCGAGCGTCGGTGAGGTCCGAAGCTACCTACTGGCGACCGCGCGGACCGTGCTGGTCGGACATTGGCGACGCACCCTGGGACGCCAGATCACCACCTTGGACGAAGAGCACTTGCAGCCCACATCCGCGTTCTCGCAGACCGACACCGACACGCTGGAGCGGGTGGAGCGGATCCTCGCTGCGCTGCCGGAGCGGTACCGCCGCATCCTGCAGCTTCGTTTCCTTGGTTCGTGCTCGCTGCGGGAGGCCGCGGCAGAGCTGGGGGTGACCCTCGCAAACGCGAAGGTGCTGCAGCACCGTGCCCTTCGCCGGGCGGCAGTGATCGCCGAGGGGATGCTCCCAGAGGGGACGCACTCAGAGAAGAGGCAACCGTGAGCGCTGCAAGCAGGCGTGGGGTGTGGCAGTACGTCGAGAGCCTGCTGCGGCAGCGCCGACCTCGGCCGTTCCGCGCCACGCAGCAGGACGCGGCGGAACTCCGGACGGCTATCCTGCTGCGGTCCGCGCAGCCCGGTATCAGCGTACCGACCGAGGAGTTCGTCGACGCGCTGCACCAGCGGCTGGCCACCGAACTGGCCGAAGCGGCGGCAGACCAGCCGCGGGGTAACCGGCGACGGTTCGTGCAGGCCGCTTCGATCGCGGCAGCCGCGGCAGCGGTCGGAGCCGCCGCAGATCAGGTGTTGGTCCGCGGCGGTGCCGGCGGCGGCTCCGGAGCCGCGCCCACGGCCGAGTCGGACCGTACGCTGCGACCAAACTCCGGGGAGTGGCGCTCGGTCGTCGCGAGCAAGGATCTGCCCGAAGGTGGTGTGCAGCCGTTCGACCTTGGTGCCGTGGTTGGCTTTGTGCAGCGCTCCGGCGGCCAGCTCAGTGCCGTTTCCGGTGTGTGTACGCATTTGGGCTGCCGGCTTACCCTCGACGCGTCCAACCGCCAATTGAACTGCCCGTGTCATCGAGCGGCCTTCGCGGTCAGCGGTGCAGTATTGTACCACCAACTGTCGATCGCGCTGCCATCGCTGCCGCAGGTACTTGTCCGCGATTCGGACGGGGCCGTGCAGGTCTTCGTGCCGTCGGATAATGCGTAACCCGCACCATTATTGGTAGGGCGAGACCCGTATCCGGCGGGTCCGCTACCGGGCCCGCCAGAAGCGGCCCGAAAAGAGGTTCGGTCAGCATGAGATCAGCCAGCCAGATCAGTAGGTACTGCCTCGCGTTGCTCGCTATGGTCGGTGCGGCCATTCTTTCGGCGTGCGGCGGGTCGCCGGTGACACAGCCGACAATGTACTCATCGGCGGGTCAGCAGATGTCCGGCATGCCGATGCCGCAGGGTACCAGCCAGGCCACTGATCGGCCCACGCCGGTGGCTACGAATGCCGTGGCTATCCGGAACTTCGCGTTTTCCCCGGCGACCATTACGGTCCGTGCTGGCAGAACGGTTACCTGGACAAACAACGACCAGGATGCGCACGTCGTCGTCGCCACCACGCCCGGCAGCCCCTTTCACTCGCCGACGCTGAATACCGGCGCCAGCTACCGCTTCACTTTCACCACACCCGGCCGATACAACTACCTGTGCACCATCCACCCGTTCATGACCGGTACGGTAGTGGTGACCCGATGAGCCAGCACAGAGACAATGCCGACCCGGCTGGCATGAGTCGCCGCCAACTGTTGCGGCACACCGGCTGGTTCGGCGCGGTGGTGGTGCTGACCGTCACCGGTGGAGAGGTGGTCAGCCATCTCGCCGGATCGCGGCCGTCGGAGGGCAACGGCGTCGAAGACCCGAACGCATTGCGGTTCGTACAGCTCAGCGACAGCCATCTCGGGTTCACCGGCACGGCGAACCCCGCGGTTGATGACTCGTTCTCCCGGGCCATCGACCAGGTCAATGCGTTGCCGTACCGTCCGGACTTCGTCATGCACACCGGAGATCTCACCCACCTGTCCACGCCGGCCCAGTTCGACCAGGTCAAGCAGATGATGAGCCGGCTGCGAACCGGACGCGTACTGACCGTGCCTGGTGAGCACGACTCGATCGACGACGCCGGCCAGAAGTACCGGAAGTTCTTCGGAGCTGGGACGCGTGGGGATGGCTGGTACAGCTTCGACGTAAGGGGCGTGCACGTTATTTCACTGGTCAACACACTCAGCCTGGAGAGGCTCGGTCACCTCGGGAGCGACCAACTCCAGTTCATCCGTAAGGATGTCGCCGCGCTGCCCGCCGACACTCCCATCGTGGTGTTCAGCCATATACCGCTGTTTGCCATGTACCCACCCTGGGGGTGGGGCACCGATGATGCTACGCAGGCCCTCAGCTACCTTCGCCGGTTCTCCTCAGTGACCTGCCTCAATGGTCACGTCCACCAACTTTTCACCAAAACCGAGGGGAACGTGACCTTTTTCAGCGCGACGACCACCGCGTATCCGCTGCCGCGGCCGGGAGACGGTCCCGCGCCAACACCGGTCACCCTGCCCGCCGGTCGACTGTCCGCAGCACTTGGTATCCGGGAGGTCAGCTACGTCAGCAGGAAACTACCGCTGGCGATCAAGGACACCCGGCTGGCCTGAGACGGAACCTGTCGGCACCGCGTCAAGGCGTGGCTTCGACGGAGTCTGCAGGACGTGGGTAGCACGTAACCTAGCGCCAGCAGGCGGCGGAAGGCGGTCTCGCGCTCGAGAGGCGACCTGAACTTGATCATCCCAGTAGGTGAACCACTCATGCTCGGCGGTTCCTAGCGGGGGCATACCCGCTATGAGACAGTGGGTAAATGATCCAGGTGCAGATGGCCGACATCCACGAGTTGCCCTTGTGGATGAACAAGGTGACGCAGTCAGGCGAGCGACTGCACGTTGAGCTTGGGGGTGGAGCATCTATAGTGATCCTGAACGCCGCCGACTACGAGGCCCTCGAAGAGACTCTTGCGTTGCTCACAGACCCTGACGCGATGAGCGCAATCAGGGAAGGGATCGACGACGTCAACAGCGGCAACCTCGTCGACTTGGAAGAGGTCAAGCGATCCTTGGCCGACTCAGATGAGTGAGTTTGGAGCTGGATACAGGATCAAGCTCGCGAAAGTGGCTGCTAGGGATATCTCGACTGGCAAGATCCCGCAATAGGTCGCTGAAGCTGTGGTGGCCATCCTGCACAGGTCGGACGCGTACCATCACCGCGACTGAGTCACCAACTACCCTGGTGAAGGCGCGGCTTCGGCGACGTCTCGGTCGGTGGGTAGCACGTAGCCCAGCGTCAGCAGGCGGCGGCGGAAGGCGCTCTCGTGCTCGAGGGGTACGGCGAGGTGGTGGTCGCCGAGCGGCCGGCACAGCGGGCGCAGGGTGCGGTCGCGAGCGACGAGGGTAGCTACTGCTGGGTCGACACATTCGACGATCCGGCACACGCCGCGGTCGAGGACCTGGTGGGTGCGCGCGGTGACGTCGTCCAGCAGCCGGGACAGCGTGGCCGGCAGCTCGTGCTGGCAGCGGTCGGCCAGGAAGTGTCGCAGCTCCTCCACCGTGCGGCCGGCGCCGATCGCGGCGATGAGGGTGTTGGTGCTCAGCGACCACACCCGGTCGGAGGTACGCTTCGCGACCGCATCCAGCAGCAGCCGGTCGGCCGCCGGGAGTTCGCCGAGGGAGACGATGTCGTGGTTGGGCAGCACCTTCAGGCCCGGACCAGGCCGCGTCGTCGCGGCCGCGGGGGCCTGATAGTTGTCGGTCCGGCCCAGCGCGTACTCGCCGAGCGGGTTGAGCCGGATCGCGCGCAGCCCGTCGTACCGGCTGAGGAAGTCCAGCTCGTCGGCGCCCCAGTTGTCGCGGAAGTCCTCCCGAGCACCGTCCGGATCGACGTAGGTCACGTCGATCAGGCCGAGGGTGGCGGCGTACTCGAACAGGACGCACAGGGTGTAGCGGCCCTCCAGGATCGGCCAGTCGTGGAAACCTAGGTAGCCGAGGCTGCCGTACTCGCGATCAACGAGGTACAGGTTCCAAATGCTCCTGGAGTTCCGGGCGACGGTTGGGCTCAGGTCGCCGCGCTGCATGGTGGTGAACAAATCGTCCACGACCACCCACTGGCCCACCGGGTAGGTGGCCAGCCCGGCCGCGACGGCCCGCCGCCGGCCGGCAACCGCGGTCAGCGTGTTCGCCACCCGCTGGCCCTTGATCTCCTCCACCCGGCTCAGCTCGTCAATCAACCCGTGGCTGACCCACCGCTGCCACAATGCCGGATGGTCTGCGCGGGCGGCTTGATCAGTGCCGCCCGGCCGCGAGTGGACAGCACCAGCCGCCCGCCGGCCAGCTCGGCTAGCCCACCGGCTTGGACCAGCAGCGGCCAGGCGTACGCGGCGATCGGCAGGTCGGGATAGAAGTCCCCGGTGGCCAGCACCTCGGCAATGGTGACCACCGTCGCGGCGGCCGGCCGCCGGGTCTTCTCGCTGCAGCGCAGCTTCCCGCTCGCGCAAAGCTGCAGTACGGCGAGTACGTCTGCCAGCGCCGCCTGTTCCGTCGCGCGGGATACCTCGCCGTCGTCGGCCAGCTCCGCCGTGGCTAGGTCCTCACCCATGCCGTCCTCATCCATGCCGCGACACTGTACGACCGACCTGGCGTGGGGGATCACGCGGTATTACGACGCCGCCGAGCGGCTTTCCGGCTGGGACTGGTCAGCCTAGGGGTGAGCCAGCTTGGGAGGTCAGCGAGGGAGATCAGCCTGGAGTTGGTCAGCTCAGCGCCAGCACCGTCCGCAGCGCGGCGTCCACCTCCTGCTGAGCGGCCTGCGAGAGCCGGCCGAGCCGCATCCCGAGCCGCTGGGGGTCTACGGCGGTGGTCTGCTCTACCAAGACGTACCGCACTTGCCCCGCCACCTCGATCTGGGGTCGGAAGCTCGCCGGCCGCGCTGACGTCGACAGGGGCGCGACCAGCCACATCGACAACGGCAGGTCGTCGGACTGCAGCACGACGCACAGCCGACCACGCCGCTCGCGTCCCTGGGCATCCCGCGGCGCCGAGAGCTGGTACAGATCACCCCGCACGCAGGACGTCCATGTCCTGGCGGACCGCACGGATCTCGGCGAGGTCTTCGGGATCGGCAGCCAGCGCGGTCGCCTCCGCCCGGAGCCGTTCCGCTCGTTGGATGCGGGCTGCCAGCATCAGCGCCGCCTTAATCGCCGCGGTCCTGTTCTGCCCGTGAGCGGTGAGTTCGGCAAGCGCGGCCTCACTTTCTGGATCGGCCCGAAACGAGATCGTCGGCATGACGCCAGTGTAGGACGTCCCGTAATACGGAGCCAGCCCGGATGTCCGGCCGGCCCCGTACGCACGTGTAGTTACGTACGGTCACAGCGTTCCCGAATCAGCCCGGCCGGTCCAGGAGACCAGCGACACTCTTTAGGCTGTTTCTGGATGACTTGTCGGTAATTTAGTGGATCCGGTACGGCGGCGGCGCTCGTACCCGCCGGGTATGCTCGCTCGCTGCGACCTGACTACAGGCGCAGGAGCGGCCGGGGGCGGCCAGCAGCCCGGGTCAGCAGGAGCTGTAGCCGGCCGGCGGCCGGAAAGGCAGTGACGACGTGCAGCATGGGGTCACTCATTTGTTCATCCCAGGACCCACGAACGTCCCCGACGCCGTACGGCAGGCAATGAACGTTCCCATGCAGGATCACCGCGGGCCGGATTTTCCCGACCTCACCCGGCCGCTGTTCGCCGAGCTGAAAACGATCTTCGGCAACGAGTCCGGCCGGGTTTTCATTTATCCCTCCTCTGGCACCGGGGCCTGGGAGTCGGCCATCACCAACACCCTTAACCGGGGAGACCGGGTCCTGATGTCTCGGTACGGCCAGTTCTCTTATCTTTGGGCTGAGATGGCCCAGCGGCTCGGCCTCGACGTCATTTGCGTGGACGTCGAGTGGGGTACGGGCGTTCCGCTGGCGGACTACGAGCGATACCTCGCGACCGACAAGACGATCAAAGCGGTCTTCGTGACCCACAACGAGACCGCGACCGGAGTCACCTCCGACGTCGCCAGGGTCCGGCAAGTCATGGACGCCACCGGCTCCGATGCCTTGCTGTTCGTCGACGGGGTCTCCTCGATCGCCTCGATCGACTTCCAGCAGGAGGCCTGGGGGGTTGACCTGGCCGTCACCGGCTCGCAGAAGGGGCTCATGCTTCCGCCGGGGCTGGCCATGCTCGGGGTCAGCGCCAAGGCACTGGCGGCGGCCAAGTCCTCGACCATGGAGCGCTATTACTTCAGCTTCGAGGACATGCTGAAGACCAACGACGGCGGCTACTTCCCCTACACCCCGCCGATCCAGTTGCTGCATGGGCTGCGCGCCTCGCTCGGCTTGCTGCTGGCCGAGGGGCTGCCGCAGGTCTATGCCCGTCATCACCGGCTGGCGGAAGGGGTACGGCGGGGCATCGACGCGCTCGGCCTGTCGCTGTGCGCGGTCTCGCCGGTCTGGTACTCCGACACCGTCTCGGCGGTTCGGGTGCCCGCGGGCGTGGACGCCGCGGAGGTCTGCCGGATCGGCTATCGCCGGTACCGGACGTCCTTTGGGGCCGGCCTGGCGAGGCTCGCCGGCAAGGTGTTCCGGATCGGTCATCTCGGTGACCTCAACGAGGTGATGTGCTTGGCCGCGCTGGCCAGTGCGGAGATGTCGCTGGCTGACGCTGGGGGGAAGGTCGAGCTCGGCGCCGGCGTCGCGGCGGCCCAAGCGTACTACCGTGAGGCGGTTGCTGCCGCAGACGTCGCAGCAACCCAGCCAACCGCCGATCGAGATGCCCCCGCCTTGTCGGCACAGGCCACCGCGTGACGGCCCGTACCCGTACCGCGGGGTTGAGGTTCGCCGTATCGGGCTCACCGTCCGCCGCCGTCCCGTCAGGAGGCCTGCCGTGCCCGATCCCGTCATCGTCGTCACCCGCCGGTGGCCTGCACCGGTTGAGGAAGAGCTGCGGCGGCGCTTTCCGCAGGTACGACTTTCCGTCGAGGACGCGCCGCTTGGGCTGACTGGGCTGCGGGCCGCCCTAGCCGAGGCTGATGTGGTGCTGCCGACAGTCTGCGACCGGCTGCCGGCGGAGCTGTTCGTTGGCGAGCTGCGGACTCGGTTTCTGGGTAACTTCGGCGTCGGGTACGACCACATTGACATCGAGGCCGCCGCCAAGGCCGGGATCGTGGTCACCAACACACCCCGGGTGCTCACCGACACCACGGCCGACACTGCGATGACCTTGCTGCTCATGGTGGCCCGGCGGGCCGGCGAGGGGGAGCGCGAGGTGCGCTCGGGCTGGTGGACCGGCTGGCGGCCGACCCACCTGATGGGCGCCGACGTCACCGGCAAGACCCTCGGCATTCTCGGGATGGGCCGGATCGGCGCTGCGGTAGCTCGCCGGGCGCACTTCGGGTTTGGGATGCCGGTGGTCTACTACGACACCCTGCCGTCCGTACCCTCGCACGGGGTCCCTGCCGCGCGCCGGCTAGCCACCATCGAGGAGGTGCTGGCGGTCGCTGACTTCGTGTCGCTGCACCTGCCGGGTGGGGGCGAGAACACCCACCTCATCGACGCCTTCCGGCTGGCCCGGATGAAGCCGGCGGCCTTCCTGATCAACAGTGCCCGCGGCGACATCGTCGATACCGACGCGCTGGTCACGGCGTTGCGCTCCGGCACCATCGCCGGGGCCGGGCTGGACGTCTACCCCGGAGAGCCAGCGGTCCCGCTGGCGCTGCGCGAGCTGGACAACGCCGTCCTGCTGCCGCACCTGGGCAGCGCCACCCTGGAGACCCGTACCGCGATGGGCATGCTCGTCCTGGACAACCTGCAGGACTTCCTCGAGGGTCGCGAACCGTCGTGCCGAGTGGCGTGAGCAGCTCGCCGGCGGGGCTGCTGCGGGCGATGTTCGACGCGGCGGTGGCCGCCGCCGACCCGCTGCTGCGGGTGCCCGCCTTCCTGCCGCCGGTACCGCCGGGCCGGCTGGTCGTGGTGGGCGCCGGGAAGGCGTCGGCCCGGATGGCGCAGGCGGTCGAGCGGGCCTGGGTCGGTCCGCTGACCGGACTGGTGGTGACCCGGTACGGGCACGCGGTGCCATGCACGGCAGTGCAGGTGGTCGAGGCGGCACATCCGGTGCCCGACGCGGCGGGCCGGCGCGCCGCCGACCGCATCCTTGAGCTGGTCTCGGCAGCGAGCGAGGGCGACCTCGTACTCGCTCTGATTTCCGGCGGTGGATCGGCGTTGCTGACCCTGCCGGCCACCGGGGTCTCGCTGGCCGACAAGCAGGCGGTCAGTACGGAGCTGCTGCGCTGCGGGGCGCCGATCGCGGCGATCAACCTGGTCCGCAAGCATCTGTCTGCGGTCAAGGGCGGCCGGCTGGCGGCGGCCGCGTACCCAGCTCGTACGGTCGGCCTGCTGATCTCCGACGTACCCGGTGACGACCCCGCGATCATCGCCTCCGGACCCACCGTGCCGGAGGCTTCCACGCCAGCCGACGCGCTGGCGGTGCTTGAGACCTACCGGGTGGCGGTGCCGCCGGCCATCCGTACCTACCTGACGACCGCGGCGGGCTGCCCCGGACCCGAGGATCCGCGGATGTCCCGGGTCAGCAACCATGTGATCGCGACCCCGCAGCAGTCGCTGGCGGCGGCGGCCGAGGTGGCCCGGGCGGCGGGGGTGCGGCCGGTCGTGCTCGGTGATGCCCTTGAGGGGGAGGCCCGGGAGGTCGGCATCGTACTGGCCGGGATTGCCCGGCAGGTGCTGCGGCACGGCCAGCCGGCGCCCGCGCCGTGCGTCCTGCTGTCCGGCGGTGAGACCACCGTCACCGTGCGCGGCCAGGGCCGGGGCGGGCGCAACGTTGAGCTGCTGCTGTCCCTGGCGGTTGCGCTGCGGGGTCTGCCGCGGGTGTACGCCATTGCGTGCGACACCGACGGCGTGGATGGCACCGAGGAGGTGGCCGGGGCGCTGATCGGGCCGGACACGCTGCGCCGAGCCGAGGCACTGGGCGTTGACGCTGTAGCCGCGCTGGCCGACAACGATGGGCACGGTTTCTTCGCCGCGCTCGGCGACCAGGTGGTGACCGGCCCCACCCTGACCAACGTCAACGACTTCCGCGCCGTCCTGCTCACCTGAGTCCCGCCAGTTTGGTGTCTGGGTTGGACTCCGGTGTCCCACTCTTTGATAGCAGCGACACACTTCTGGCAGACTGTTTGGCGAGAGCCCGTGAAGCAGATTTCAGGGACCTCGGAGGGGCACTCATGTCCGTAGGGACATGGCGGGGACTGGCCTCGGAGGTCTGCGATGGGCGCACTTCGTGCGGTGAGTGAGATGCCGGGGCTGGCCCTGACATTCTTCGCCATATCCTTCGCGGCCTTCGTCGTCATCGTGGGAGTGGCCGCTATGGTTGCGATCTGGCATCCGGCTGCTGACCGCCGTGCTGCGGCTTACCGGGTGCTGGACCGGCTGCTCAGGGTACTGCCGACCGGAGACCGTTCGCGCCGCCGTACCTCTCGGTGAGTCGGGTGCCAGCGACGGGGTACCAACGCAAGTCAGCCGAGCGCTTCGGCCCGCTGGATGATAGCCGCTAATGATGATTCTGGGGGGAGCGCGTGTTGGCAGGCGTCGGCAAAGGCAGCGCTGTAGAGTTCGACCTCCTCGCTTCGCTCGACGTAGCTGTTGCCGGTGAGCTGCTCAAGATAGACGATCTTGGGGTCGGCCGGGTCGGCAAATCCAAAGATGACGAACGGCACGCCAAGGCCGGCGTGCACGGCCGCGTCGTACGGCAGGATCTGGATCGTCACGTGCAGTAACTCAGCCACGACGGCGAGCTGCCGCAACTGGGCCGCCATCACTGCTGGGCCGCCAACGACACGATGCAGCGCGGCCTCGTCGAGCACCACGTGGTATGCGGGCGCGCCGTGGCGGCCGAGCAGCCGTTGCCGCCGCATCCGAAGGTCCAGCCGGCGCTGGACGGTCTCGGGCGCCAGCATCGGCGGCGTGCTGAGCAGCGTGCGCGCGTACTCCCTGGTCTGCAGCAGGCCGGGGACTAGGACGACCGCGTGCTCCTCAATGCTGGCCGCTGCATCTTCCAGACCGTAGAACGTCGCCGACCGTGGCGGCACGACATCGGAGTACTCCTGCCACCACGCCTTTTGCCGGGCCTGCCGCACGAGGTCGAGCAATGCGGCTCGGTCGGCACCCTCGACCGCGTACAGGTCGAGCATTGCCCGTACGTCCGGTAGCCGCGCGCCGACGACCGCCGTCTCGATCCGGCTGATCTTTCCGGCCGAGCACTCCAGCGCCTCAGCAACGTCGTGGATGGTCTTGTGTACCTCGGTACGCAGCCGCCGCAGCTCGGACGAGAGCTTTCGGCGAGCGACCACTGGACTCGCCTCGTCGCTCACTGCGCACCTCGCCCATCGGTCGGCTACCACCCGATCGGGTGGTAGCCCGTCATCAAGCCCTCCGTACCCAACAACCACAGTAAGTTGCCGTCGTTGTACGGCTAGCTGCAACTTGCAATTGGCACGTGCAGGCAGGTTGATAGTCTCACGACGGCAGAAACAAGCGGGGGACACGGGGAAGCGGAGGGGCGATGACAACCGTCGTGTTCGTGCACGGCATCGGTGTTCGGGACGAAGAGTACGTCAGTGTCCGACTCTGGGTGCGCGCTGCGGTCCAACGAGCCGACCCCGCGGCTGACCTGGCGTTTTGCTACTGGGGTGAGGAGTGCGGTGCTCGGCTGCTTGCCAACGGGGCCTGCGATCCGACGATCCCTGCGCCGACTAGCCACCACACGACCAACCACAACACGATCGAACAGCCCACCGATCCCACCGCGCTGTGGTCGTTGCTGGATGCTGATCCGTTGTTCGAGCTGCGAATCATGGCCGCCACGGCTCTTCCGGCCGGCCTGCTGCCGCCGGACGGCATCACGCCGGGCCGGCAGCTCGCCGACCGGGCCCGCGCGTTGCCGGTGGTAGCCGCGCTAGCGGAGATCGGCCTCGGCCAGGTCGCTGCGGCGGCCGTCGCGGCGGTGCTCGACGCTGAGCCAACCCGCAGCGCGCTGCGCCACGCTGCCCAACTCGGCGACAAGCTGCGGTTAGCGCTGACCCGGTCCATCGTGGCCACGGCCATGCTCCGGGCCGGTGACGTGGATTGCCCGCCGTTCCTTGATGGGTCCATGTGGACTCGGTGGTCAATGTGATCACCGACCATCTCGGCGGCTTGGACTTGGCATTGCGGCAGTGACTCGGCCGATGGGCGGTGGAGGCAGGCGGCTGGTGGACAGCTCGGTACCGCGAGTCGCTCACTCTTGGCGCCACCCCGTACGCCGGCGACGTGATCAAGTACGTCACACGCGGTGCGGTGCTCCGGGAGAAGATCCGCAAGACCGTGCACGAGGCGAAGCCGCCGGTGGTCGTGGTCGCCCACAGCCTTGGCGGGATTGCCTGCGTTGACCTGTTCGCCGAGCCCGACCCTCCGCCGGTGCAGTATTGCTGACTGTGGGCTCCCAGGCGCCGTACTTGTACGAGATCGACGCGCTGCCCAGCCTGCGGTTCGGCGAGCACCTGCCCAACCACTTCCCGCGCTGGATCAACGTCTTCGACCGCCGTGACCTGCTGGCCTTTGCTGCAGACCGGCTGTTTCCCGGCTGGTTGCCGACCGGCCGATCGACAATCGAGCGCCGTTCCCCCGCGCGCACCTCGCCTACTTCAGCAACCCCGCCTTTCACGAGCTGCTCGGCGAGGCGCTCCCATGCCTGTGAACCGCCCGCTGCTGGAACGCACTCGAGTGGTGGCCGTGGGCATGGGGTCCTACGGCAACTCGGACTGGGACCGGACTGCTCCGGCGCTGGATGCCTGCCGATTCGCCCAGCGCATGGTGGAGCGTGGGGTGCCTTGCGAGCAGATCACCATGTTTGCCTCCCCCGCTCCGAAGGTCCGCGCCAAGGTCGACGAGCTAGCGCCCCGCGGTTACCAGCCGGCCACCTGGCGAGAGGTCACCGACTTTTTCGAGACCCAACTCCGAAACGACCAGGGCGACCTGCTGATGGTCTTCTGGGCCGGGCATGGGGTGGACAACGGTGAGACCCAGCAATTGCTGTTTACGTTGATCGTCGTCGTAGCGAGGTAGCCACCATAGCCGCTGCCCAACAACCGGAGCCGCGTCACTGGAGCCGGATCACCTGAGGATGGTTCAAAGACCGGCACGGTCGAAGCGTTGCAGCAGGCTGGGTTTGCGCTGGTGTTGGTGGCGCAGTTGGGTAAACCGTTGGGTGAATGCTGCAGCGTGACCGTTTCGTTCGCCGATTGCGCGCAGGTCGGTCAGCAGCGCTACGGCCTGGTCGTACTCGGCGGGTTTTTTCGTCTCGATTAGCGCGCTGACCCGCTGCCAGGCCTGTTCCTGCTGCCCGGCCAGCTCTAGCAGGCGGACCTCCCGGGCGATCGCCACTTCATGCTCGCGGCGGGCGCGGTCCCGGGCCTGCTGCTCGGCCGCGATCCGCTCCCGTTCCAACCGATGGGTCTCTGCGGTAGCCAGCAGTTCGGCCACTGTGCGGTGCCCGCTGTCGGCTTGGTTAGTTCCGGTGTGCTGGCCGTGGAAGCGTCGTAGCAGCTCGACCCGCAGGTGCGGGTCGTCACCGCAGATAACCTGGGTGAGCAGCGTGTCCTTCTCCGCTGCCGGAAGGCGGTGGACCCACCGCGCCAGCGCCGCTTGCGAGCTATCGCTGACCGCAGACCGGCCGCTGGCTGCGGCCGCGACCTCGAGCAGGTCTGGATCAATGCGGAGGAAGTCCACCAGGCTGCGCAGCGGCGCGGTCGGCGTTTGTAGGTCCGGGGGGACCGGTGGCTCGAGTTCCTCGTCCTGGAGTTCTCCGGCCTGGGCAGAGCGCAGCCAGGCTAGGTAGAGCACTCGCAGGTCGCCGGTGGCGAGTTCGGCGCGGGCCGGAACGATCGAGGTCAGCCAGCCCTCGCCGCATTCGTCCCAGTCACCGGTCTCGTCCTGGCTGAGCAGGTCGATGATCACGTGCTCTCCCTCGGCCCACGCGGTGCAGGCCTCCCCGGCGCAGTACCGCTGGGCCACCTGCAGGTCGAGCAGCCGCCTCGGCAGCCGGATCATCACCCGATGCGTACCCCAGTTCGTGAGGTAGCAGAAGGCGTCGAAGTACCTACTCATCAACGTACGAGGGTCGGCGCGCAGACCACCCCACTGGTAGGTATTGACGAAGCTCGTCGGGGTGATCCGGGCCCGCGTGGACAGCGAGCGCAGCTCGTCGAGCTGGTGGTTGTCAAGGGGGCGGTCAATGGCCAGAAACTCGTAGTACTGGTACTCACTCACCGGCCACCCCCGCGCTGCCCGGTCGGTCCAGTGTTCCTCTTGCTGCTCATTACCCCCGCCCGTTGTTGCCTATTGCCCGGTGCTTGCCAGGCTCACTCCGGGATGATATTCGACTCGCCCAGCGGCTGAGCCGGCAGGGCGGTGTACCTCCGAAATCCTGCTCGGCGTGACCGAAGTTTCGCACCGATTGCCGACTAGATCCTGGCGATCTCCGCGACGTCCTCGGTTGCTCGCTCCCGACGCTTGCGACCGATGTCCGAGCAACACCCCCTTGCCACCGTGCCGTGCAGCAAGTCCTCGACCCGTAGTCAGCGCGGCTCGCCGACCCGTAGCCGGCGGTTCGGTGCTGGCCCGAGGCGCCGGTGCCGACGACGGTCTGCGGGAGTTCGGCCTCCACGAGCCAGCCCCGCCGCGGGTCAACGTTGCGGCGGTCGTGACTCGTACGGCCAGCGAGGTCGCCGCCTCGTGCTTCCAGCGTCGACTCCGCCCACCTGTTCGGTACGGACCAGATTCAGCGCCACTTATCATCGGCTCCGGGCGTCACCCCGACCTGCGAGGCCCCGTGAATATCGGTTGGTGCTGAGTGGGTTCGGGGCGTGCCCGGTCCTAGCCGCGGTCCTGACCTATGTCCGTCCTCGCCCCTGGAGGTTCGCGATGACAGTACACAACGCCCCTACCAACACCATGGATGCGGCTGGCTTCGCCAGCGTCTTGGAGTACTGCCAGGGTCTTGGCCTGATCTCGGCGACCGAGAGCGTCGAGGTGCTCGCGCTGTTCGCCCCTGGATTCCCCTTCGCCGAAGCGCTGCACGTAGCCGAGTCGGTACACGTGCACATCAAGGTCGAAGACACCCGCACGTTGCCGCACCAGGCGATCCGTGCGCAGGGCGTTGCGCCGGAGAGTGAGGCCGACGGATACGTGAAGTACCCCTTTCCCGGCGGCATCAATATGATCTTTTCCTCGATCAACATCTCCGAGGACGACTTGCTGGTCGGCGAACCGCTGCCGGATTTCCCGGTGATGGACCACAAGGGCATTGACCTGCGGGCAGAGACCGGACCGGTCAAGGCGATCTTCGACGCCGTACCAAGCACTGCTCGTACCCATGACTGGCGGCATGTCCCGCAAGGCGGCGAGGACACGCCGGTGTACTGCTGCCATACCGAGGTCAAGGGCAAGCACTGGATCTACCCGCCGGTCGCCGACGCCGCACACACCAGGCCGATCGAGATCGCCTTCGGTGAGCTGGCGGTCCACGACGCGAAGATGGGCTGCGACCTGCGCCCGATCGACCCAGCGCATCCTCGGTCGGCCGAGGCTCGTGCGGCCTTGTCGGCGTGTGCGGCCACGCACGCCGCCGAGGAGTCCCCGGACGGTGCGGCGGTGACCGGCAGCCGCGGGAGCAGCTACTACGAGCGGGCCGACCTCGGGCGCTTCGCCGATATGGGGAATTTTGCCAAGCCGCTGATGGACCGCTTCTGGGCTTACTACAACGCCACTTTTGCCCGCGACGGTGCGCTGACCGTGCGGGAGAAGGCCTTGATCGGACTGGCGGTCGCGCATGCCAAGCAGTGCCCGTACTGCATCGACTCGTTCACCAACTCCTGCGCCGATGCTGGGGTGAGCGTCGAGCAAATGCACGAGGCCGTGCACGCAGCCGCAGCACTAGGTGCGGGCATTGACTTGGCGCACGGAGTACAGATGCAAAACACCCTCCGAGCCCGGGGCGCCCTCTAGTACCGCCGCCGGGTCCTGATCATTCGCCGTGGGCTCTATTGCCGAATTTGTGATGAGTTGTCACCTGCCCGCTGCGTGATCGTGGAGGGGGTACGCCGCACCTCGGGTAGGTTCCTGGCCTGTCGACGGTCCGGCCGGACAGGAGGTCTGGCGGTGGGGAGTCCGTCGTTTCGACCTGCTGTGGTGTCGAGTTCGCGGCAGCCCAGGCCCCTTACCCACGCCGCAGTGAGGTGTGTTGGTCGGCCTAGCTGGTGGGCACCGGGATGAGGTGAGGTTTGCGGCCTGGCGGCGGCCCGACCCAGCAAGTGGGCACCTGTGGTCCCTACCAGGCAGCCACAGGTGACCACTTGTCCCACCCGACCAAGATCCAACCCGGCAAGTGACGGCCGAGTTAGTGCCCGGTTGGAAAACCGGTCGGAAGTCCAGTGGGAAGCGGGGACTACCCACGACGGTGATCCTGGTGCTGATCGGGCCGGAGGTCGGGCTGATCGTAATCCGCGCCAGGGTATCGGCGATGCGGCTCGGCGGGTCACCGGCGCCGCTACTGATCCGTATCGGCTGAATGGCGCCGTGGGCCTGCTCCACCGCGGTAGCCACCCGGTCAGCAAAGCGCTTGTCCGTTGCGAGCACTTGATCTAGCAGCCCGGCCAATGCAGCCCTGCGGGCGGCGCCCGCCCGGCGCCGCCTCTGTGCGTCGTTAGGGGTCGTAGGTGAGGTCTCGGGCGAGGTAGCAGGCGGCAGCGATCAGCGGGGATGGATCGGCGTTGAACTCAGGCAGGTACGGGCCGGCATACAGCACGCCGAGACAGAAACCGGCCAGCGAGGCGCAAGTCATCGGCACGTCGCCAGCGATGACGAAGGCGTGCCGTACCATATTGAGTGATCCACCGACGGGAGCGGGATCGTCTAGTGCCGCGACCGCCCGGTCGAAAAATTCGGAGCTGACGGCAGTGGCGGCCGGGCTGGCGTCGATCGGCAGGTCTTTGCCCAGCAGCAGCGCGCCGCCCAGCACCGGAAACATCGACTGCTGCTCCACGGTGTGCTCCGGTACGTAATGCATCCCCACGGTGAGGAAGCCGTGCAAGAACCCGGCGACGGTGTCTTGATGCAGTGGCAGGTCCGGTTGGGTGGCGAAGATCGCTGCGATGCGACCACGGTGGTACTCGAACAGATTGCGGGACTCACTGCCCCTAGCCAGTTGTGAGTGCAGGCCGGCAGCAAGGCCGGCAAAGCAGGAACGTACTGTCACAGCAGCCCAGGCTAGCCGAGAGGGGGCCCGAATACGATCATGCGGACAGATAAATGGGCGGTTCAGATGCTCTGTCCGGTCTGCTCGTTGCGGCCGAAGTGGACCCGGTCGGGTCGGGTAGTCAGGGGTCACCTGCTGGCGCGGCATCGGCCAGTACCGCGGTGAGTAAGCCGGGGAACCGGGCCTCGATCTCGGCCAGTCGTAACGAGATTAACCGGCGGGTCCCCACGACCCGGGTCGTGGTCAGGCCAGCTTCGCGCAGCACCCGCAGGTGGTGAGACATCGTCGATTTGGTGCACTCGATGCCGGTCACCTCCCGCACCTGGCTGCAGCAGGCCTCGCCGGCCGCGGCTACCGCCCGGATCGCGGCTAACCGGGCCGGGTCGGCCAGCGCGGCCAGCACTGTCGGCAGGTCCAGATCCGCGACGTCAGGCTGGCTGAGGTGTTGAATCATCGCGCCAGAGTAGTACCCGGTCCCGAACCGCCCTGGCCGGGCCGACCCAGGGCCGACCCATCAGATCCAGGAGGCAAACCACATCTCGGCGTGCCAGCGGTCGTAAGTGATCAGGTTGCCGACCAACACCGGGTGCAGCCAAAAAAAGTTCATCACCACCAAGGCCAGATATCCGCTGACCGCGAGCATGCCGTACCGCCGGCGCGACTCGCTCGCCCCGGCCCGGCCCAGCACGTCGCCCAGCAGCAGGGCCACTCCGATCACCAGGAACGGCACCAGCGGCGTCATGTAGAAGAGGAACATCGTACGTTTCAGGTTCACCATCCAGGTGAGCCAGCCGGCGGCGAAAGCCATCAGCACCGCACCAGCCCGCCAGTCCCGGCGGGAGACCAGCAACCACACCATCCAGACCAGCGTGGGCAGGAACAGCCACCACAGCACTGGCGTGCCGATGGCGAGTACCTCCCGGACGCAGGTTGACGCGCCGCAGCCAGTGGGAGCGTCCTGGCCGCCTGGGTAGTAGTACGACACCGGCCGGCCGTCTACCAGCCAGCTCCACGGCACTGACTGGTAGACGTGCGGGAGGTCCAGCGTGTCATGGAATTGCAACATGGCACCGTGGTACTGCCACAGCGACCGCAGTGGGCCGGGTATGAAGCTCCACCGGCTGTCTGGGTTGGCGTCGGCCCAGTGCCGGTTCCAGCCGTTCTCGGACAAAAACCAGCCGGTCCAGGTGGCTAGGTAGACCAACACCGGGAGTACGCCGAGGACCAGCCCCGTCCCGGGCAGATCGCGCAGGATCGTACCGAGGGTGGGTCGCTGGGCGCCGGCCGATCGCCGGGCGGCCCGGTCCCAGAGCACCGATAGCAGCGCGAAACCGGCCAGGAAGTACACCGCGTTCCACTTCACGCCGCAGGCCAGCCCAAACAGCACGCCGCTGACTAGCCGCCATGGTCGCGCGCCGAGGCTGGGGCCCAGTGCCTGCACTCGGCCGGTGTCGGCGCTCCGGGCCAGCCGGGTACGGACCTGGTCCCGGTCCAGCAGCAGGCAGCCGAACCCAGCTAGCAGCAGGGGCTGTAGGAAGATGTCCAGCAGCGCCACCCGGCTTTGCACCACCGACAGCCCCTCCAGTGCGAGCAGCAGCCCAGCAACGCAGCCCAGCAGGGTGGAGCCGGTCATCCGGCGAACGATCCGGATGAGGATCAGTACGGCCAGCGTACCGGCCACCGCGGAGGAGATCCGCCAGCCCAGCTCGTTGTACCCGAAGATCCACTCGCCGACCGCGATGAACCACTTCCCGAGCGGCGGATGCACGATGAACATGTAGCCGCGGTTGTTCTCGTAACCGCCGTTCAGCAGCATCTCGTGGGCTTCGGTGGCGTAGTAGATCTCGTCAAAGATCTTGCCTTTGGGGTAGCCAAGCCCCCAGAACCGGATCACTGCGGCTATCGCGGTCACCACGGCGGCAAGCAGCCAGGACAGCACCGGGTCGGCCGGCAGCCGTACCCGGAGCTGGCTAAACGGCGCGGGGGGCGACCAGCGGGGCCAGCTCTCGGGCGCGGACGAGAGCGCCCGCGGTGCGGCTTCCCGTTCCGGCACCGTCAAGGACATGGTGGCGAGCATAAGCTGACCCGGTGCCGCCCGCCGAACAGCCTCGCACCGGCACGTTGATACTGGCTGCGGCGCCCCTTGGTGATCCCGCTGACGCCAGTGTGCGGCTGCGGGCCGCGCTCGGGGCGGTGCCCGTAGTCGCGGCGGAGGACACCCGGCGATTGCGACGGCTCGCGGCCGATCTCAGCATTTACGTTACGGGTCGTATCGTATCGTATTACGAGGCCAACGAGCGGGCTCGCATCCCGGAGCTGCTCCGCGTGTTGCAATCCGGGCAGGACGTGCTGGTGATCACCGACGCGGGCATGCCGAGCGTCTCCGACCCCGGCTACCGGCTCGTGGTCGCGGCGGTGGCCGCCGGCCTGCCGGTGACCGCGCTGCCCGGCCCGTCCGCGGTGACCACCGCGTTGGCGGTGTCCGGCCTGCCCGCTGACCGGTTCTGCTTCGAGGGTTTCCTGCCCCGCAAGGCGGGGGAGCGGCGAGCCGTGTTGGCCCGGCTGGCCGGCGAGCCGCGCACCCTGGTGTTCTTTGAGGCGCCACACCGGCTGGCTGCGGCGCTGACCGACCTGGCGGCCGCGTTCGGCCCGGACCGCCCGGCGGCGGTGTGCCGCGAGCTGACCAAGACCTACGAGGAGATCCGGCGCGGGCCGCTGGCTGAGCACGTGGCCTGGGCGGCCGGCGAGGTACGGGGCGAGATCACCTTGGTGGTGGCCGGCGCACCGGCCGTGGCTAGCCCGCTGCAGCCGGCTGAGCTGGCCGCCGAGGTGGCCCGGCGGGTGGCCGACGGGGAGGACCGCAAGGTGGCCATCGGCACGGTGGCGCGTGCGGCTGGGGTACCCAGACGGGTCGTTTACGACGCGGTGCTCGCCGCCCGGCACTAGCCCGGCGCGCTCGATGGGAATACCCGTAGGGGCGCCGGGCGGCCCGCACTAGGCTGGCCGCATGTCTGGTGGTAAGCACATCCTGACCGCGGTTGCCTGGCCATATGCCAGCGGCCCCCGGCACATCGGGCACGTCGCAGGGTTCGGCGTCCCGTCCGACATCTTCGCGCGCTACCACCGGATGGCCGGCAACCAGGTGCTGATGGTCAGTGGCACTGACGAGCACGGTACGCCGATCCTGGTGGCCGCCGACCGGGAAGCCAAGAGCCCGCGGGCCACCGCCGACTACTACAACCAGGTGATCGTCGAGGACCTGCGCGGGCTCGGGCTGTCCTACGACCTGTTCACCCGGACTACCACCCGCAACCACTACGCGGTGACCCAGGAGATCTTCCGCGGCCTGCTGGCAAACGGCTACATCTTCCCGCAAACCACGATGGGAGCGATTTCGCCGTCCACCGGCCGGACCCTGCCGGATCGCTACATTGAGGGCACTTGCCCGATTTGCGGGTACGACAGCGCGCGTGGCGACCAATGCGACAACTGCGGCAACCAGCTTGACCCGACCGACCTGATCCACCCCCGGAGCCGGATCAACGGCGAGACCCCGAGGTTCATTGAAACTGAGCACTACTTCCTCGACCTGCCGGCCTTCGCCGAGTCGCTGGCGAGCTGGCTGAAGTCGCGGGACAACTGGCGCCCCAACGTGGTCAAGTTCTCCCTCAACCTGCTCGACGACCTCAAGCCGCGGGCGATCACCCGTGACCTGGACTGGGGCGTGCCGGTGCCGCTACCGGGCTGGCAGGACCGGCCGGACAAGCGGATCTACGTGTGGTTCGATGCGGTCATCGGCTACCTCTCGGCGTCTATCGAGTGGGCCCGCCGGTCCGGCGAGCCGGAGGCGTGGCGGTCCTGGTGGCAGGACGAGGCGGCCGAAGGCCACTACTTCATGGGCAAGGACAACATCGTCTTCCACGCCGAGATCTGGCCGGCGATGCTGCTTGGCTACTCCGGTCGCGGCGACCGGGCGGGCCAGCCCGGTGCGTACGGTGCGCTCAACTTGCCGTACGAGGTGGTCTCCAGTGAGTTCCTCACCATGGAGGCGAAGAAGTTCTCCTCCTCCCGTGGGGTCGGCATCCTGGTCCGGGACTTCCTGTCCCGCTACGACGCCGACGCGCTGCGGTACTACCTGTCGATGGCCGGCCCGGAGGCCCACGACACCGACTTCACCTGGGCGGAGTTCTTGCGCCGCAACAACGATGAGCTGGTCGCTAGCTGGGGTAACCTGGTTAACCGGTCAATCTCGTTGACCGCGAAGAACTTCGGCAAAATCCCTGACCGCGGCGTACTGTCCGATGTGGACACCGAGCTCCTGGCCGGTGCGCGGGCGGCGTTCGGTTCGGTCGGCGAGCTGCTTGGCCGGTCCCGGTTCAAGGCGGCCATCACCGAGGCGATGCGGGTGGTCGGCGAGGCGAACAAGTACCTGTCCGACCAGGCGCCGTGGAAGCTGAAGGAGACCGACCCGGAGCGGATGGGCACCGTGCTTTCCGTTGCGCTGCAGGTGGTTGACGACTGCAAGAGCCTGCTCACTCCCTTCTTGCCGAACTCAGCCCAGCAGGTGCATGAGCTGCTCGGCGGCACCGGCATCTGGGCCGGCATGCCAGAGCTGTGCGAGGTCGAGGAGGACGGTGGCCCGAGCTACCGCGTACTCACCGGCGACTACCGCACCCAGGCCCGCTGGGAGTCGATCCCGCTACCGGCCGGCCGAGCGCTGGCCGTACCGACCCCGGTCTTCACCAAGCTCGACCCGTCCATTGTGGACAGCGAGCTGGCCAGGCTGGCGGGCGAGGATTGACCCCCGAGCCGACAGCAAGAAAGGTGCCCCGCCAGGACGGCCCGCCGCCCGCGCCGGCGCCGCTTGCCGTCCCGGCGCTGGACAGCCACTGCCATCTCGACCTGATCCAGGCGCCGGTCGCAGAGCTGCTCGCGCAGGCCCGCGCGGTCGGTATCCACCAAGTGGTGCAGATCGGCATCGACGTGCCCAGCTCGCGGTGGTCGGCAGCGGTGGCGGCCGAGCACGACGCGGTGCTGGCCGCCGTCGCGCTGCATCCGAATGAGGCACCGCGGCTGGCCGTGACCGGTGCGCTGACTGCTGCGATCGAGCAGATCGCGGAGCTGGCCACGCTGCCCAAGGTGCGCGCAGTGGGCGAGACCGGGCTGGACTACTACCGGACCGGGCCGGAGGGCCTGGCCGCCCAGCAGGAGGCGTTCCGCCAGCACATCGCGATCGCCAAGCAGCATGGCCTCGCCCTGGTGATTCACGACCGGGAGGCGCACGACGACGTGCTGCGCATCCTTGCCGAGGAAGGTCCACCCGAGCGGGTGATTTTTCACTGCTTCTCCGGTGACGCCGAGTTGGCTTCCACCTGCGCCCGCCAGGGCTATGTCGTCAGCTTTGCCGGCAACATCACATTTAAGAACGCGCAACCTCTGCGTGACGCTGCCGCGGTTGCGCCGTTGGACCAGTTGCTAGTAGAGACCGACGCCCCGTTCCTCACACCAATGCCCTACCGCGGTCGGCCTAATGCGCCGTACCTCGTCCCGCTCACACTCCGCTGCATCGCCGAGGTGAAAAGCGTTGACCTGGACGACCTCTGCGCCACCGTCTCCGCCACCGGGCGGCGGATCTTCGGACTGGGCTGACCGGTCCGCCGCGCCCCGCTACGGACCCAGCTCCGGTTCAGACGGATCGCCAAGTTACCGACCAGTCGGGTTGGCCAAACCCGGATCTGCCGCCTATGGTCCTGTGTTTGTTGGCCGGGGTGGGCATGCCCCGGGCGTTTGGGGGCTCGACGAGGACGCGGAACGCACCACTGAGACTGACCTTCGCGGACTAGCCGAGCCCGGCCCGGATCCGCATCCCCTGCCCGGGAGGCACTCGGTTGGGAGTTCCGTGGAGAGTCCGCTATCTCGCCTGAGACTGACTCCCCTTAAGCTCGGCATCTATGCTTTCGTCCTAGTAGTCCTGCTCGGCGGCTCGCTCGCCTGGGCCGGCATGCAGAAGGACATCACGCTTCGTATTGACGGCGAAGTCCGTCACGTCGGCACCTATGCCGCCACCGTTGGCGGTTTGCTCGACTCCGAACATGTCGCAGTTGGCGCGCACGACGCGCTGGCACCCAGCCGGTCCACTCGGCTGAAGAGCGGTTCGGAGATCGTGGTACGTCGGGGCCGGCTGATCACCCTTTCGGTGGACGGGAACACCCGGCAGATCTGGGTCACTGCTACCTCGGTTTCCGAGGCGCTGGACCAGATCGGCTACCGGCAGCACGGCCTGTTCGTCTCCGCGGACCGCTCACAACGGCTGCCACTGGACGGGTTCGCGCTCACCATCCGTACCCCGAAACAGATCACCCTGGTCGTGGACGGCAAGCCGCGTACGCTCACCACCTCAGCGGCCACCGTGCGAGAAGCGCTGTCCACCAACAACATCACACTGACCAACAGCGATCGGATGTCGGTAGCCACCGGTACCCCGGTGCAGACCGGAATGATCGTCGTCGTGGTTCGGGTCCGATACCGTACCGTGACCCAGAACGCGCCGCTGTCCCCTCCGGTAGTCAAGAAGCAGGATGACACCCTGGTCAATGGCGAGCAGGTCGTTGAGGACCCAGGTAAGGCCGGCCTCCAGAAGGTCACCTACCTGGTCGTCTACATCGACGGCAAGGAGTCCGGCCGCACGGTCAAGGGCACCCAGGTGATCACTCCGGCGGTACCGCAGGTGGTTCGGATCGGCACCGGGCCGCCGCCGGCCATGGCCGCCGCCTCCACCGCCGGTCTGAACTGGGATGCAGTGGCCGAGTGCGAGTCCGGCGGCGACTGGCACATCAACACCGGCAACGGGTTCTACGGTGGGTTGCAGTTCGACTACGGCACCTGGCTGGGCGCTGGCGGTGGGGCGTACGCCCAGCGTGCCGACCTAGCCAGCCGGAGCCAGCAGATAGCCATCGCCGCGAGGGTGTATGCCGCTCGCGGCGCCTCCCCTTGGCCGGTCTGCGGGCGTCACCTGTACGACTAGTAGCCAACGCGTGGACGCGACACGCCCGTTAAGCGGCGTGTCGCGTCCACGCGTTGCGGGGTTAGTACGCTGCGCGGCGTGACCGACGGGCTGCTGGGTCCTCCTGAGATCCGCCGGCTGGCTGCCCGGCTGGGCCTGCGCCCCACCAAGTCGCTCGGCCAGAACTTCCTGCATGACCCGAACACCGTCCGTCGCATCGTGCGCACCGCCGGGCTGTCCGCCACCGATGTTGTGCTTGAGGTCGGCCCCGGACTCGGCTCGCTGACCCTCGGCCTGCTGCCAGCCTGCGCCGCGGTCATTGCGGTCGAGATCGACCCCCCCCTGGCCAGCGCGCTACCGTCCACTGTGCACGATCGATTGCCGGCGCCGGTGGCCGACCGGCTGCGGGTCCTGACCGCCGACGCGCAAGCGCTGGCAGCGGTACCCGACCCGCAGCCCACCGCGCTGGTGGCCAACCTGCCCTACAACGTGGCGGTGCCGGTGCTGCTGCACTTGCTTGCCCTGCTGCCGACGCTGCAGCACGGTCTGGTTATGGTGCAGGCCGAGGTGGCCGACCGGCTGACCGCCGGACCCGGCTCGAAGGTGTACGGCGTGCCTTCGGTGAAGTTGGCCTGGTACGCCACGGCGCGGCCGGCCGGGCCGGTGCCTCGGGCGGTGTTCTGGCCGGTGCCCAATGTGGACTCCCGGCTGGTCGCCTTCGGCCGGCGGGACCCGCCGGTCGGTTGCCACGGGTCAGCGGACCGGTCCGCTACCTTCGCTGTGGTCGATGCCGCGTTTGCCCAGCGCCGTAAGACGTTGCGGGCCGCGTTGGCAAGCTGGGCCGGTACCGCCGCCAGGGCTGAACGGTTACTGCGCGCTGCCGGGGTGGATCCGGGCGCGCGCGGTGAGACGTTGGAGGTGGCAGCCTTCGCCCGGATCGCGGCGGCTAGGCAACGCGCCGCAGGCTGACGGTCGGCACGACGTTAGGGTCGGATCGAGTTCATTGACCGGTAAGGAGCAGTCGCTGTCACCGCTCGTCGGCGTACCGGAGCCGGTTACCGTCCGGGCCCCCGCCAAGATCAACTTGCACCTTGCCGTTGGGCCGAGCCGCCCGGACGGTTATCACGACCTGGTCACCGTTTTCCAGGCGCTGTCGCGGTACGACCAGGTGACCGCGACCCCGGCCCGGACGCTGACCATGACGGCCTCCGGTGAAGGTGCGGACGAGCTGCCGGCCGGCTCCGACAACCTGGTCTGGCGGGCGGCTGAGCTGCTGGCGTTGCGTACCGGGGTCGAGCCGGCCGTCCACCTGGAGCTGGTCAAAGGCATCCCGGTCGCTGGCGGGCTGGCCGGTGGCTCTGCCGACGCCGCCGCCACCCTGGTCGCCTGCGACTCGCTGTGGGGTACCGGGTTGGGGCGTACCGAGCTGCTCCAGCTTGCCGCCGAGCTCGGCAGCGACGTGGCCTTTAGCCTGGTCGGCGGCACCGCGCTGGGTACCGGCCGGGGCGAGCGGCTGACCCGGGTACTGGCCACCGGCCGGTGGCACTGGGTGCTCGGCATCGCGCACTCCGGGCTGTTCACCCCGGCGGTCTACCGCGAGCTGGACCGGCTGCGGGCGGCCACCGACCCCGAGCCGGACACCCCGTACCCGGCCTCGCCGCTGCATTCGCCGGCCGGCTCGCCGGACGCGCTGATCAATGCGCTGCGAACTCATGACATTGCGCGGCTGGGTATGTTGCTGGCCAACGACCTGCAGCCCGCCGCGGTCTCGCTGCGGCCCCAGCTCCGCCGCGTGCTGCGGACCGGCGCCGAGCTGGGTGCGCTAGGTACGTTGGTGTCCGGCTCTGGGCCGACCTGCCTGTATCTGGCCCGCTCCGCTGAGCACGCGGTACGGCTGGCCGCCGCGCTGGCCGGCGCGGGCGTGTGCCGGACGGCGTGCGTCGCGCACGGTCCGGTGCCCGGCGCCCGGGTGGTGGACGGCCCGTGAGTACCCCGCGGCCGAACCTGGTCAACCTGGAGAAGGTCAGCAAGGCGTACGGCACCACGGTCGTGCTGGACCGGGTCTCGGTGGGTGTGGCGGCCGGTCAGCGGATCGGCGTGCTCGGCCGCAACGGCGCCGGCAAGACCACCCTGCTGACCTTGCTCGGCCGGCGTGAGCAGCCCGACTCCGGCCGGGTCAGCCACGCCGGGTCGGTCCGGATCGGGTTCGTCAGCCAGTGCGAGGACCTGCCAGCCGCTGCGGGCGAGCCGACCGTCCGCAAGACCGTGCTGAGCGCGGACCGCTACGCCGCCGAGCACGAGTGGTCCGGCGACGCGGCGGTACGGGCGGTGCTGGCCGGTTTGGGGCTCATCACCCTCGGGCTGGATGCCCCGCTCGAGTCGATATCCGGCGGGGAGCGTCGCCGGGTCGCGCTGGCCACCGCGCTGATCCACCGTACCGACCTGCTCATCCTGGACGAGCCGACCAACCATCTCGACGTCGAGGCAGTGGGCTGGCTGGCCGAGCATCTGCGGGACCGGCCCGGCGCGCTGGTGGTTGTCACCCACGACCGGTGGTTCCTGGACGCGGTCTGTGACGCTACCTGGGAGCTGGCTGACGGTCAGGTGCACCGCTATGACGGCGGGTACGCCGCGTACGTGCTGGCTCGCGCCGAGCGGCTCCGGCGGGTGGCCAGCGCCGAGACCCGGCGGCAGAACTTGCTCCGCAAGGAGCTGGCCTGGCTGCGCCGCGGCGCCCCGGCCCGGACCAGCAAGCCGAAGTTCCGGCTGGCGGAGGCCAGCGCGCTGATCGACGACGAGCCGTCGCCGCGGGACACCCTGGCGCTGCACCGGTTCGCCACCGGCCGGCTCGGCCGTACCGTCTACGACGTCGAGGAGGTCACCGTCCGGCTCGGCGAGCGGACCCTGCTGGAGCGGGCGAGCTGGCAGCTTGGCCCGGGCGACCGGGTCGGCCTGGTCGGGGTCAACGGCTCGGGCAAGACCACCTTCCTGCGGCTGCTGGTCGGCGCGCTGCGGCCGGCCGCCGGTCGGGTGGTGGTGGGGCGTACGGTCCGCCCGGCGTACTTGCCGCAACAAGTGACGGAGCCGGCGCTCGCCGGGCTGCGGCTGCTGGAGGCAGTTGCCGAGGTCGGCCAGGTGGCCCGGCTCGGCGGTACTGAGCTGTCAGCCAGCCAGCTCGCCGAGCGGTTCGGGTTCGGCCGCGCCCGGCAGTGGACGTCGGTGGCCGAGCTGTCCGGTGGCGAGCGGCGCCGGCTGCAGCTCATGCGGCTGTTGATGGCCGAGCCCAACGTGCTGCTGTTGGACGAACCGACCAACGACTTGGACATCGACACGCTGACTGCGTTGGAGGACCTGCTGGACGGCTGGCCGGGCTCGCTGGTGGTGGTCAGCCACGACCGGTACCTCATCGAGCGGGTTTGCGACACCGTGTACGCGCTGCTCGGCGATGGCATCTTGTCGGCGCTGCCCGGTGGGGTCGAGGAGTACCTGGCCCGCCGCCGGCCGGTCACCAGCCCGCGGCCCGGCCCGCCAGCGATGGCTCCTGCCCGCCCAGTGAAGGGGGAGTCAATTCGCGCCAGAGGGGACTCAACCCGCGCAGCGAAGAAGGAGCTGGCCCGGCTAGAACGGCAGATCGTCAAGCTGGAGCAGCGGGAGGCGACGCTGCACGCCGAGCTGGCCGGGCACGCCACCGACTATCAACGGGTCAGCGAACTGGACGCGGAGCTTCAGGTGGTCCGGGCCGAGCGGGATGCTGCCGAGACTGGCTGGCTGGAGCTGTCCGAGGCTGCCGAGGATGGCTGATCCGACCGCCGGGCGGCTCCCACTGGCGGCTGCTGTCCCGATCGCCGGACTGCGTCGGCGAACCGTAACGTTATGTTCTGCCACTCGTAATACCCGGAGTGCCCTTACTCCGTGGGCCCGTACCAGGGGCCGGGGCTTCACCGTGCCGCCGGAGGCCAGACCGCATGGGTGGATCCCGCGTTGCTTCGCTGCTTGCTGGGCTTGCGCTGTTATCGGTAGCGGTGCTGCTCGCGGCGGCGCACGCGGGTGCGGCGCCCCGGACCGATGCCGCCGGCCAGTGCCCGCCCGGCGCGCTGCTCTGCCTGTACTCACCGGCGCCCACCTCGGCCCCGCCGCCACGACCGATCCGGACGGTAACTCGGAGCCCAGGCACCGCACGGCCGACCCAGCCGGGGCCGACCCAGCCAGGGCCAACTCATTTGGGACCAACTCGTTCGGTGCCGGCGGTTGCCGTGCCGCCGCCGGCCTCCACGGGGCCGGTCGCGCCGCCGCGGCCGGCCCCGATCACGACTTGGTCACCGCCGCCAGCGGTCGGTGCCGCTGGTGGCGACCCAACCGCTGACCTCGGCTCGGCGTACTCCACCAGCCAAACCACGCTGGCCGCGGAGCACTCGCACACCAGCCCGTACCTCTGGCTCGGCGGCCTGTTACTCATCGTTGGGGCCGGTTTGATGGCGCTGACCCGCGGCATCCCGCCGATCCGGCCGGTCCGGCAGGTCGCACCGCCCAGCGGTAGCCCTCGGCGCCGGCACACTGGCTGACCACGGCCGGCGTACGGCATACGGTCAGTCCAGCCAGTCGAAGGACCGGGTGACTGCCTTCTGCCACCGGCCGAACTCGGCTGCCCGCCAGGTCTCATCGCGCTGCGGGAGCCAGCGGGTGTCCTCGGCCCAGTTCTCCCGCAACTCATCGAGGCCGGCAAAGAAACCGACCGCTAGGCCGGCCGCGTAGGCGGCACCCAGTGCGGTGGTCTCGATGACCTTCGGCCGGACCACCGGTACGCCGAGGATGTCGGCCTGGAACTGCATCAGCGTTGCGTTGACCACCATCCCGCCGTCCACCCGCAGCTCGCTGAGCGGTACGCCGGCATCGGCGTCCATTGCCGCCAGCACCTCCCGGGTCTGGAATGCGGTGGCCTCCAGCGCGGCCCGGGCCAGGTGGCCGCGGTTGGCGTACCGGGTTAGCCCGACGATCACCCCGCGCGCGTCGGAGCGCCAGTACGGCGCGAACAGCCCGGAGAACGCCGGCACCACATACACCCCGCCGTTGTCCTCAACCGTGCCCGCCAGCTCCTCGACCTCCGCGGCGGAGCGGATCAGCCCGAGGTTGTCACGCAGCCACTGCACCAGCGAGCCGGTGACCGCGATCGAGCCTTCCAGCGCGTATACCGGCGCGGCCTCGCCAATCTGGTAGCAGACCGTGGTGAGCAGCCCGTGCTCGCTGGCCACCCGCTGCTCACCGGTGTTCAGCAGCATAAAGTTGCCGGTGCCGTAGGTGTTCTTGGCCGTACCCGGCTCGAAGCAGACCTGGCCGAAGGTAGCTGCCTGCTGGTCGCCAAGGATGCCGGCGATCGGCACGTCCGGTAGGAAGCCGCTGGGCCGGCCCACCCCGTACACCTCTGCCGAGGACCGGATCTGCGGCAGCATCGAAATCGGTACACCCATCTCAGCGGCGATCTTGGAATCCCAGGCCAGCGTGTCCAGGTCCATCAGCATGGTGCGGGAGGCGTTGGTGACATCGGTGATGTGTACGCCGCCGGTCGGACCGCCGGTGAGCTGCCAAGCTAGCCAGCAGTCCATGGTGCCGAAGGCCAGCTCTCCGGCCTCGGCCCGCTGCCGGGCGCCGTCGACATGGTCCAGGATCCAGCGGATCTTCGGGCCGGCGAAGTATGTAGCCAGCGGCAGCCCGACCCGGTCGGTGTAGCGCTGCGGGCCGCCACCCAGTGCCGCCAGCTCAGCGCAGATCTGGTCGGTACGGGTGTCCTGCCAGACAATCGCGTTGTATACCGGCTTGCCGGTCGCCCGGTCCCAGACCAGGGTGGTCTCGCGTTGGTTGGTGATCCCGACCGCGGCAATGTCGGGATGGCTGAGATCGGCCTTGGCCAGTGCGCCCGCGACCACTTCCCGGGTGTTGGCCCAGATCTCCGCAGCATCGTGCTCGACCCAGCCGGCTCGCGGGAAGATCTGCCGATGCTCAAGCTGGTGTACGGACACGGGCTGACCGCGGCGGTTGACGATGATGCACCGGGTGCTGGTGGTGCCCTGGTCGATCGCCGCGAGATACGAGACCACCCGGTGACCTTAACCCGCCGCGCCCTCCCGGCCGACCCGGAGCTGGGGCTTGCTGTCCAGGTGGGACAGCCCGTTCCAGGCCAGGTTGACCAGGTGCGCGGCCACCTCATCGCGGTTGGGCTTGCGCTCGTCCAGCCACCACTGGCCGGTCAGCGCCACCATCCCGACTAATGCCTGGGAGTACAGCCCGGCCAGCTTGGCGTCGTACCCGCGGTCTTTGAACTGGCCGCGTAGGATGTACTCCACCTGGCTGGCGATGTCGCCGATCAGGCTGGAGAAGGTGCCGCTAGCGCTGGCCACCGGGGAGTCCCGGATCAGGATCCGGAAGCCGTCGGTCTCGTCCTCGATATAGGACAGGAACGCCAGCGCGGCCTGCTCCAGCAGCTCCCTGGGGTGTCCAGCGGTGAGCGTCGTGGTGACCCGCTCCAGTAACCGCTGCATGTCGCGGTCTACCACGACGGCGTACAGCCCCTCCTTGCCGCCGAAGTGCTCGTACACCACCGGTTTGCTGACCCCGGCGCGAGCCGCGATCTCCTCGATCGAGGTCGCCTCGAAGCCGCGTTCGGCAAACAGGGTGCGGCCCACATCCAGTAACTGTTGGCGACGTTCCTTGCCGGTTAGCCTGACCCGGGGTTTGCCGTTTTTGCTGTGTTCCACGGCGCCATCGTGTCACCCCGGCTGCTGGATCGGGTCAGTTCGCGCGCCTGGCTGCCAGCCGCTCCGGCGTGGGCCAGCGTACGTCGTACACCCAGCCGAACCACTCGAACAGCTCGATCAGCCGGGCCGAGAGGTCCAACTGGCCACGCAGGACGCCGTGCCGGGCGCAGGTCGGGTCGGCGTGGTGGGAGTTGTGCCAGCTCTCGCCGAAGCTGATCAGCGCCATCGGCCAGAAGTTGGTGGACTTGTCGCGGGACTCAAACGGCCGCTCACCGATCACGTGGCACACCGAGTTCACCGACCAGGTCACGTGGTGCAGCACGCTGATCCGGACCAGGCCAGCCCAGAAGAAGGCGGTCAGCGCCCCGACCCACGACATCGACCACAGCCCGCCGATCAACGCCGGGCCGAGCAGGGTCACCCCGAGCCAGACCGGGAAGAGGTGGTCGATCCGGCGGATGTCGGGGTCGGCCAGCAGGTCCGGGGTGAACCGCTGCTCGTTGGTCCGGGGTCGCTCGAACAGCCAGCCCATGTGCGCGTGGTACATGCCCTTGGTCAGCGCACGCACGCTGGTGCCGTAGCGCCATGGCGAGTGCGGGTCGCCTTCCTTGTCGCTGAACTGGTGGTGCCGGCGGTGGTCGGCGACCCAGCGGATCACCGGACCCTGTACCGCCAGGCTGCCGGCGATCGCCAGCGCGATCCGCAGCGGCCGGTTGGTCTTGAAGCCACCGTGCGTGAAGCACCGGTGATAGCCGACCGTCACGCCTAGACCGGAGATCGCGTAGAAGATGATCGACAGGATGACATCTCGCCAGCCCAGCCCCCAGCCCCAGGTCACTGGTATCGACACCAGCAGCGCCAGGAACGGCAGTCCGACCAGGATGTAGAGGGCGGTTTGCTCGCTCGTGGGTCGGGTCCCTGCGGTGATCGGTTTCGGGCCGGGCTTTCGTTCCTCCTGGGCGGGCAACTCGACAGCAGTGCTCATACTCAAATCCTCTTGGTCGGGGCCGGAGGGCCGGGTCGGTACCTACGCTACCGTAACCTACGCTGCCGTAACCTCCGTAGCCTCGTCGCCGATTTGATAGCGTTCTTGCCATCTCCTCAGCTTGTCTTCGTGCCGCGCGAGCTATCCGGTTGCTCCGCGCGGCATCGGGACCGTCACCGGCCCACGCGGCGTCCCCACCCACCGGCTCCCGCTAGGGTGGTTCGGACGCCGCAGTGCTGGATCGGTCCGTACGGTGGGGGATGGGGTAATCGGCAGCCCGCAGGCCTTTGGAGCCTTGCAGTCTCGGTTCGAGTCCGAGTCCCCCAGCCAGCCAGGTGGCGGCGCGCTGCGTTGACGACCTTCCGCCGGGCAAGTGGTCCCCCGCTTTTCCAGCAACAGGTCACCTGTTGTCCCTACCGAGCAGCAAGAGGTGACCTGTTGCGGTAGGCGGGTCCCGCGTTTTCCGGCAAGTGGGCACCTGTTGTCCCTACCGAGCGACGAGTGGGCACCTCTTGCGGTAACGAGTGGCAGGGCAGGCGGGCATGGCGCGGCACGTGGCGGCGGGGGCGTGGTGCCGAGGATCCGGGGGTCGGGGTGTGGCGGGCGCGGGCCGGGGGCGGTCGGCGGATACGGTCAGGGCCATGCGACGCAGCATTGCCGCCGCGGCGGCCGTCTTGACCACCGTGGTGCTGGGCGGTTGCTCCGAGACCATGACCGCCGGGTCCGGCCGGCCAAATTTGCCCGCCGCGCATGGGGGCTCGGCCGCCAGCACCCCAGCCGCCAGCCCGCCGAGCCGTACTTGTCCGGACCGGTACGCCGCCCCAGACCCGAACCGGCCGCGGATCACCCTCGACCTGGACATCTCCACCGACCTCGGCACCGTCACCGGTACCGAGCTGGTGCATTTCCGGCCGGACCTGCCGGTCAGCGAGATGGTGTTCCGGCTGACCGCCAACGGCCCCACGTCGTACCCGGCCGGCACCTCGATCACCATCCAGCGGGCCTCGGCTGCCGCCGGCGACAGCGCACCCCCGTCGGGCAAGTTCCGGTTCGAGCGAGCCGGCGCGGCCCCTGGTAGCGAGGGCGGGGTGCTGGTCATCCCGCTGCTCGGTCGGGTGCCGGTCGGGCACGAGATCACCGCCTCGGTCGGCTTCACCCTCCGCCTCGGATCGGCCAGCTTCGAGCGGTTCGGCCGGACCAACGGAGTCGCCTGGTTCGGCTCCGGCCAGCCGCTGCTCGGTTGGGAGCGCGGGGTGGGCTGGCACCGCGAGGACCTGGCCCGCTACATCGGGGAGACCGCGACCAGCGAGGCCGCCTGGCTGGACCTGACCGTGACGGCACCCGGCTCGGCGACCGTCGTGTCCACTGGTACCCAAGACCTGCCGGTCAACGCCGGTGCCGGCCGGCGCCGATGGCACGCGACCTCGGCGACCGCCCGCGATGTGAGCGTCGCGGTCGGCGACCTGCGCACCGTACAAGCCAGCGTCGATGGGGCCAAGATCACCGTCGGCGCCACCGACCTGCCGACTGCCCGGTCCGCGCTGGCTGAGGAGCGGCGGGCGGTCACCGAGCTGGTCAAGCGGTTCGGGCCGTTCCCGTTCCCGGCACTCAACGTGACCGTATTGCCGGACCGCGGCGGCGGGATCGAGTACCCCGGCTCGATCCTGCTGTTCGGCAGCAGCCAGGGAGTGGACGTGCACGAGACCGCGCACCAGTGGTTCTACGCCATGGTCGGCAACGCGCAATCCCGCGACCCGTGGCTGGACGAGGCCTTCGCTACTTTCGCCGAGGAACTCGTCGACGGGGTGCCAAGCGATGGTTCTGCCAGCATGCCGGGCAACCTCGACACCGGTATCAACGACTTCCCGACCGCCCAGGCCTACTACACCACGGTGTACGGGAAGGGCTCCGCAGTGCTGGCCGAGGCGCGCCAACGGGCCGGCGCGGCCCGGTTCGACGCGGCCATCCGTTGCTATGTTAACGCCAACGCTTGGCGGATCGCTCGGCCCGCCGACGTGGCCGCGGCGTTGCGCGGCCTGCCGGCCGCACTGGCCGTGCTCCGGCAGGCGGGCGCGATCCAGTAGTTCCCCGCAACGCGTGGACGCGACACGCCTTTTAAGCGGCGTGTCGCGTCCACGCGTTTACCGGGTCAGCGGAGCAGCTTGGCCAGCCGGCCGACGCCCTCGACCAGATCCTCATCACCCAGCGCGTAGGACATCCGGAAGTAACCGGGAGCGCCGAACGCCTCGCCTGGCACCACCGCCACCTCGACCTCATCCAGCACCAGCTCGGCTAGCTCCGCCGAGGTTCGCGGCGTCCGGCCGCGCAGCTCCCGGCCGAGCACCGCCCGTACACTCGGGTAGGCGTAGAACGCGCCGTGCGGTTCCGGACAGGCCATCCCGGGGATCTCGGCCAGCAGCCGTACGATCGTCCGCCGCCGCCGGTCGAACGCCTCCCGCATCCGGACCACCGCGGCCAAGTCGCCGCAGACCGCGGCCAGCGCGGCCATCTGCGAGACGTTGGCCACGTTGGAGTTGAGATGCGACTGCAGGTTGGTCGCGGCCGTGACCACATCGGTCGGGCCGATCAGCCAGCCCACCCGCCAGCCGGTCATCGCGTAGGTCTTGGCCACCCCGTTAACCACCACGCAGGTGTCGGCCAGCTCGGGCACCACCACCGGCATCGAGACGTGCCGGGCGGTGCCGTACACCAGATGTTCGTAGATCTCGTCGGTGACCACCCAGATGCCGTGCTGATGCGCCCACCGGCCGATCGCCTCGACCTGTTCCGGCGGGTAGACCGCGCCGGTTGGGTTGGACGGCGAGCAGAACAGCAGCACTTTAGTCCGCACGGTCCGGGCGGCCTCCAGCACCGGCACACCGGCCAGGTACCCGCTGGTCTCGTCGGTCGGTACGACCACCGGCACCCCGCCGGCCAGCCGGATTGACTCCGGGTACGAGGTCCAGTACGGCGCCGGCAGCAGCACCTCGTCGCCGGAGTCGAGCAGCGTCGCGAACGTCTCGTACACCGCCTGCTTGCCGCCGTTGGTCACCAGCACTTGGGCCGCCGAGACCTGGTAGCCGGAGTCGCGTCCGGTCTTGGCCGCTATCGCCTCACGCAGCTCCGGCAGCCCGCCGGCCGGGGAGTAGCGGTGGTACCTGGGCTGCCGGCAGGCCTGCGCGGCGGCCTCAACGATGTAGTCGGGGGTGGCGAAGTCCGGCTCGCCAGCGCCGAAGCTGATCACCGGGCGGCCAGCCGCCCGTAGCGCCTTGGCCTTGGCGTCGACCGCGAGGGTGGCCGACTCGCTGATGCCGCCGACCCGGGCGGAGATGCGGTTCGCAGGCATGCCAGGAGTCTGGCAGAGCGAAGGTGAACAAGCCCGGCCTACCTCGGTTGGAGTCAGCGGGGGTTTCTTCAGTACACTGCCATCCCTGGGGCTTACTGCCTCTGCCCTGCTGTGCTCATCATCCGTGGTCAGGAGCAGATGCAAGCCTTAGGGGCGTGGCTCAATTGGCAGAGCAGCGGTCTCCAAAACCGCAGGTTGCAGGTTCGAGTCCTGTCGCCCCTGCACAGCCGCGACGGACCGTCGCATCGATGGAGGAGAGGATCGCGTGACGCAGACCCGCGGGGACGCGACCACCGCGCCCAAACTAACCGGTAAGTCCGCCCGCCGGACCGGCCGCCGTACGGTGCTGGCCCGGCTTGGGCGGTTCGTCCGTGAGGTCATCGCTGAGCTGTCGAAGGTGATCTGGCCGACCCGCAAGGAGTTGATCACCTACACCATTGTGGTGGTGGTGTTCGTCTCGGTCATGGTCGCCTTGGTCTCCGGCTTGGACCTGCTCTTCGCCAAGGGCGTGCTGCTGGTTTTCGGCTGACCGTCGCTGCCATCCGGCAACCCCCCGACGTACCCTGGAGAAAGTGAGTCAGCGCGTGCCCGAGTTCGACGAGATCCGTACCTCTGTTGAGGAGCGGGTTGAGGCTGTCACGCCCGCCGAGGCCGACTCGGCCGTCGATGCTGCCGCCGACTCGGTTGAGCCGGCTCCCGCTGCGGCTGACCTGGTCGCGGCTGACGTGACTGTGGCTGACGTGACTGCAGCCGATCCGGTGCCGACCGACCCAGTTGACGCTGATCCAGCCAGCACGGACCCCGGCCAGGTGGCTGCCGAGGAACCGGTCGAGACCAAGGCTGAACCGGGCAGCGATGCCAGCGACGCCGAGGTCGACCCGACGGCCGAGCTGCGCAGGATGCTGAGCCAGCAGCCCGGCGACTGGTACGTCGTGCACTCCTACGCCGGTTATGAGAACAAGGTGAAGACCAACCTGGAGACCCGGATCACTTCGTTGGACATGGAGGACTACATCTTCCAGATCGAGGTGCCGACCGAGGAGGTTACCGAGGTCAAGAACGGCAAGCGGCAGACCGTACAGCGCAAGGTCTATCCGGGTTACATCCTGGTCCGGATGGATCTCAACGACGAGTCGTGGAGCGCGGTCCGTAACACCCCCGGGGTGACCGGGTTCGTCGGCGCCACCTCCCGGCCCTCGCCGCTGTCCCTGCCTGAGGTGGTCAAGATCCTTGCCCCGGCGGTGGAGAAGAAGGCCGACAAGCCCCTGGTTCGGGTGGTGGACTTCGAGGTTGGCGAGTCGGTGACGGTGATGGATGGGCCGTTCGCGACGCTCCCCGCCACCATCAACGAGATCAACCCCGAGCAGCAGAAGCTCAAGGTGCTGGTGTCGATCTTCGGCCGAGAGACGCCGGTCGAACTCTCGTTCAACCAGGTTGCCAAGATCTAGGGGTTGCCAGAAATCTAGGGATCACCAAGATCTAGGTACGCCGCAGCCCGGCGGGCCGCCCGAGTAGACAACGAAGCCCGAGAAGGAAAGAAGCTTCAGCATGCCTCCCAGGAAGAAGATCTCTGCGGTCATCAAACTGCAGATCCAGGCTGGCCAGGCCACCCCGGCGCCGCCGGTCGGTCCGGCGCTCGGCCAGCACGGCGTGAACATCATGGAGTTCTGCAAGTCCTACAACGCCGCCACCGAGGCGCAGCGTGGCAACGTGATCCCGGTGGAGATCACGGTGTACGAGGACCGCTCGTTCACCTTCGTCACCAAGACCCCGCCGGCCGCCCGGCTGCTGCTCAAGGCCGCCGGAGTAGACAAGGGCAGCGGCGAGCCACACAAGCTCAAGGTTGCCTCGGTCACCCGCGACCAGGTCCGCGAGATCGCCCAGCAGAAGCTGTCCGATCTCAACGCCCACGACGTGGACCAGGCTGAGAAGATCATCGCCGGCACCGCCCGGTCGATGGGTATCACGGTCAAGGGCTGACCGCCCGGGCCGTACCGCTCGTGGGAGGGCCCGCGCTGGCCCGCCAGACCACCGGAGGAGAAACGATGAAGCGCAGCAAGGCGTACCGCAAGGCGGTCGAGCAAGTCGACCCATCCCGGGTGTATAGCCCACTAGAGGCAGCCAAACTGGTCCGAGACACCTCGCCGACCACGTTCGACGGCACCGTTGAGGTCGCGCTGCGGCTCGGCGTCGACCCGCGCAAGGCCGACCAGATGGTGCGTGGCACGGTCAACTTGCCGCACGGTACCGGCAAAACCGCCCGGGTGATCGTCTTCGCGATCGGCGACAAGGCCGTCGAGGCCGAGCTGGCCGGCGCAGACGCAATCGGATCCGATGACTTGGTGACCCGGATCCAGGGCGGCTGGCTGGACTTCGACGCAGCCATCGCCACCCCGGACCAGATGGCCAAGGTCGGCCGGATCGCCCGGATCCTCGGCCCGCGCGGGCTGATGCCGAACCCGAAGACCGGCACGGTCACCATGGACGTCGCCAAGGCGGTCCAGGACATCAAGGGTGGGAAGATCAACTTCCGGGTGGACAAGCAGGCCAACCTGCACTTCGTCATCGGCAAGGCGAGTTTCGACACCGAGAAGCTGGTGGAGAACTACGCCGCCGCGCTGGAGGAGGTGCTGCGGGCCAAGCCGGCAGCGGCAAAGGGCCGGTACCTGAAGAAGGTGGCCTTCTCCTCGACCATGGGCCCGGGCATCCAGGTCGACCCCAACCGTACCCGCAACCTGCTCGTCGAAGACGCAGCCGCCTCCTGACCCGACGGTCCCGCCCGGCCTGGCCCGCTGCACCGCCCTACCCGGACTGGGCCGCCCGACCACCCCGCCCGGCCGGGGCGGTCGGGGCGACACCGACCGCCCCAGCAGGTCACTCCAATCCGGTCAGTACGGCTTGGCGGGCTGGCTTGGCAGCTCTCAGGTGGGCAGCCAGTGCGGCCGCAATCGGCTGGCCGGTTGCCTGCTCGACGTACAGGAACTGCCCGGCCGGGTTGACCTCGAAGAAGACGTACTGCCCGTCGGGAGTCAGCCGCAAATCAATGGCTCCGTACTCCAGGCCGAGTGAGTCCATCAGCCGCAGCAGCGCCTCGCCGAGGTCGTCGGGCAGGTGGTGGGCCTCGTACCGTACGTCGTTGAACCGTACGTCGACGTCGTAGGTCGCGCCGGCCAACCGGGCGGCGGCGGGGAACACCTCTTTGCCGATCACCGTCACCCGCAGGTCGGCGGCGCCGGGTACCCACTCCTGGAACATCACCGGGGCCAGCCGCACTGCTTCGACCAGCGCTTCCTCCTCCTTGCGCAGCACCCGCGTCTCCCGCCAGGCGGCGTAACTTTGCAGGAACGGCTTGTACACGACCCGGCCGGGGCGGGCGGACCAGAAGGCCCGCGCCTCCTCGGGGTCGTTGGTGATGAGAGTCTCTGGGATCGCCAGACCAGCCTGGCTGGCCAACGCGAGCTGCCACGGCTTGTGGGCCGCCGCCGCATCCCGGACGATATCGTTGACCCACAGGCAGTCCGTCGTTTGCCACATGCCGGCGAACGCAGTGGTGGCCTCGCTGAGGGCAAAGGTCCGCATCACCGGGTCGGTGACGCTCGCCGGTACCCCGAACGATTGTGGCCGCCGCCACCACACCGAGCGCACCCGGTCGATGGGTACGTCCGTGCCGTTGGCCAGCCGCAGCCGGAACCGGGGCGCGGAGCCGGCCTGGTAGCTGCCAGTCAGTGACATCTGACTGGGAAATGTCGATAAGTCAACGAGCTGGGCCGGCTCGCCGAGCCCGCCGAGCTGGTCGAGCACGACTCGGGCGTGCAGGTCTCCCGGCGCCGAGATGACGAGGATCATGTCCGGTCCCTAGACGCCGGGGTTACCGGCTGGGCCGAAGCCACCCTGACCACCGAAGCCGCCCTCGGCGAGGGTGCCACCACCTTCGGCGATCGTGCCACCACCCTCAACCAGCGTGTCGGCGAGGCCGGTGCCTGGATCGGCGATGACGTCCTTAGAGACGGCCTTGACGTCGACGATCGGGTCGGTGTGTACGTCCTTGGGTAGGTTCTTGACGTCGACGATCGGGTCGGTGCTGATGTCCTTACCCTGCAGCTTGCCGCCGGATGTCAGGTCGGTGATCGGAGCCTTGAGGCCGGGTACGCCCGCCGCGGCCGCCTGCATCTGCAGTGCCTGCTCGGGCGCATGGTGCGGGGTCGCCATGACGAACGGCATGGCCCCGGCTTGCCGGGCGATGCCACCGGCGAGCACGACAGAGTCGATGCCAGCCTGGCGGGGATCCCCGACGTTTTCGACCAACGTGTTCGGTGGGTCCACGGCCACCTGCTTGACCACCGGGTCGGTGATCGGGTCCTTGGCGACGTCCTTGAAGGCCAAGGTGTCGCCCTGGATGTCCTTGAGCAGCGGCTTGGTGATGCGGTCTTGGCCGATGACCACCCGGCCCCACTTGCGGGTGGCGCTGTCTTCGAGGATGTCAAACGCCGTGATCGCGTCGATATCCAGCTCCAGCGGCCCGAAGCCCTCCGCGATCATCACGAACTTGCCCTCGTTGGCCGAGCGCAGGACCGCGCCGGTGAGGACGACAGTGGCTGCGGCCTCGTCCATTGATGGGGCGCTTTGTACGAACTCCGCGAACGAGGGCGCTGCGGCGTGTGGGGTGCTGTCCGGCATTCCCGCTCCTTGGTGGTTGTCCCGGCCCCGACGGCCGGAGAATGCCGTCTGAGAGGGCACCGATCTCGTGCAGATACCGTGCGGACGTCGCCCGGCTCCCCGAACACATGGTCCACGTCCAGCTACGCAGCCGCTCTAGGAGGTCAGTAACCGTGCCGCTAACCTCGGCTCCCTCGCGCGCGGCACCTGCGGCCGCTACTCCGCTAAACTCCGGTCCGGTGTGGGCTCAACTAAGCCAGCCAAGAAGTTCCCGGCCCATGGTTGGATCCGGGCGATCGCGGGTAGCGGGCGGGCCATGGCGCTGACCAGATCCGGTGCCGCCGCCGCTACCTCGCCCGATCGTTCGATCGGGCTGGTGTCCTGCGTCGCGTTCGCGGTCGGCACGATGGTGGGTGCCGGGGTGTTCGTGCTGTCCGGGTTGGCGGTGCAGCGAACCGGTCCGGCGGCGCTGTTCGCTTTTGTGCTGGCCGGGGTGCTGGTGCTGCTGTCGGCGCTATCGTTCACCGTGGTGGCCAGCTTGGCGCCGCCCGGACGCTCCGGCTATGCGTACGTGGCCACGGCGCTGGGTCGGTACTGGGGTTTCCTGACCTCGTGGGCGTTCTACCTCGGTGGCGTGATCGGGGCCGCGTTCGTGCTCGGCGCTTTCGGCACCTACCTGCACGACTTCTTCTACTCGGGCGCCCCGGTAACGGTCCTCGCAGTGGCCGCCGCAGTGTTGCTCACGCTGCTCAACCTCGGGCCGGCCAGCATGATCGGCCGGGCCGAGACGGTCCTGGTCGCGGTCAAGGTTGCGATCTTGCTACTGCTCATCGGGTTCGGGTTCGCCCACCTCGACCGGGCGCACTTCACTCCGTTGGCGCCGTTCGGCACCGGAGCGGTGGTCACGACCAGTGGCCTGCTGTTCATCGCTTACCTGGGCTTCAACGTGGTCACCAACATGGCAGGGGACGTCACGAATGCCCGCCGGACGGTGCCGCTGGCGATCCTGATCAGCATGCTCGTGGTCGCGGTGATCTACGTCGGGGTGGTGGTGGCCCTGCTGGCCGGTCAGGTCCATACCTACGACGAGGCCAGTGTCGGCATCGCCGCCAGGCATTTGATTGGTACGTGGGGTGGGGTGCTGATCCCGATCGGCGCGCTGGTCTCAACCCTGTCCGCAGCGAACGCCAACATCCTCGGCTCCTCGGAGATCATGGTCCGGCTGGCAGCCCAGCGCGAGATCCCTACCGTGGCCGGTCGGCTGTGGCACGGTCATCCGGTGGTCAGCGTGCTGGCCGGTGCCGCCGGCTACTTGGTCCTGCTGCTGACCGGACAGACCGAGACCATTGTGGCGCTGGCGAACGTCGCCGCGATCTTTGCCATGGTCTTGGTTAACGCCGCCGCATTCCGGGCAATGCGGACCCCGGAGGCTGTCGGCCTACGGCTGCCGCTCGGGCCGGTGCTGCCCGTCCTCGGCGCGTTGACTGCACTGGCGCAACTGGTGTTCATCGGGTGGCTGCGGGTGCTGATCGGCCTGGGTCTGGTCTTCGCCGGCTCCGCCGTCTACGCCCTCAAACACCACCAGCAGCCCGAACACCACCGGATCATCACCGAACACCTCGACCGCAATGCCGGGCCGGCCGGCCGCGCCCTCCGGGGCCGGATGCCGGTCCTCGGCCGGACCGAGAGGCAGACCTGAGATGTGCCGGCTGTTCGGCATGAGCGGCGCGCCGCACCGGGTGCGGGCCACCTTCTGGCTGATCGACGCCGCCAACAGCCTTGCCGTGCAAAGCCGCCGCGAGCCGGACGGCACCGGCCTCGGCATCTTCGCCCCGGACGGAACCCCTGAGGTGCACAAGCGCCCGATCATGGCCTACCAGGACGCCGAGTTCGCCCGGGAAGCCAGGCAGGTCACCTCCACCACATTCATCGCGCACATCCGGTACGCCTCCACCGGCGGCCTCGACCAGCGCAATACCCACCCCTTCACCCAGCACGGCCGGCTGTTCGCGCATAACGGTGTCATCTCCGACCTGCCGGCCTTGGAAGCCGAACTCGGCGACTACCGGTCCCTGGTCAACGGCGACACCGACTCCGAACGGTTCTTCGCCCTCATCACCAAACACATCGACGCCAGCAACAACGACGTCACCGCCGGTATCACCCAGGCCGCCCGCTGGGTTGCCGCGCACCTGCCGCTCTACGCGATCAACTTGGTGCTGACCACCCCGGCCGAGCTGTGGGCGCTGCGCTACCCAGACACCCACGACCTGCTCGTCCTGCCCCGTGGCGGCGGCGGACCGCACGGCAACCGGCACCTGGATCACGCCAGCGCCGCCGGCACTGTCCGGGTCCGGTCCGGTGACCTGGCCGACACCCCCGCTGTGATCGTGGCCAGCGAACCCATGGACGAAGATCCCGGTTGGCGATCCCTCCGGCCCGGAGAGCTGGTCAACGTCGGCCCGGAGCTGCAGGTCACCACGACGGTCGCCATCGACGACCCGCCGGCCCACCAGCTCACCCTCGCCGACCTCGACCCGCACGCCGCTGCCTCCCAACACCCGGCGCCCGGATCCAGGTAAGCGGATCCCCCGGTGCAGGGCGCGTTCGTCGGCGCACCCGGCCCGGATCCAGGTAAGCGGATCCAGGTAAGCGAACACTGGGCGGTGCCGGCCGGCCCGCCCTCAATGGCGATGCTCGGCAGGGAGGTCCGGTGGGGTCCGGTGGGGCGTTTGCATCTAAGCCGGGCCGGCACATACGCTTGTCGCAGTTCACCCGAAGACCGCTGGTTGTCGTACGCCCGTACGACCGAAGGTCCCGCAGCAGCGGGCGGCCCGCGTAGGGCGGATGGTTGCTCCACCGGCATCGCATGTCGCCGGCCCGAAGCCCCGTCGCAGCCTTGCGCCGGGGCGTTCTCGTTTGTGCTGGGCACACCGGGAAGGCCAGCCTGCGAAGCAGGACAGGAGGGCCATGGCGAAGCCCGAGAAGGTGGCTGCGGTCGCCGAGATCAGTGGGCGGTTCCGGGACGCCCAGGCGGCGGTGCTCACCGAGTACCGCGGCCTGTCGATGGCGCAGCTCACCGAGCTGCGGCTGTCGCTGGGGCGGGACACGACCTACGCAGTGGTGAAGAACACCCTGACCAAGCGCGCCGTTGTGGCTGAGGGTTTGGAGGGCCTAGCAGGCTGGCTGGCCGGCCCGACCGCGATCGCGTTCATCAACGGCGACCCGGTTGACGCCGCCAAGGGCCTGCGTACCTTTGCCCGTACGCACCCGATGTTGGTGATCAAGGGTGGCCTGTTCGAGGGCCGCATCCTGACCGCCGACGAGGTCAACAAGATTGCCGAACTGGAGTCGCGTGAGGTGCTGCTGGCCCGGCTGGCCGGCGCGATGAAGGGCAACATGGCCAAGGCCGCCGGGCTCTTTGTGGCGCCGATGACCAAGTTGGCCCAGCTTGCTGTGGCGCTGCAGGACAAGCGGGCGGCCGAGCAGGCCGCCCCGGCTGCCGCTGCGGACGCCGTGCCGGCTGCGGACCCGCCGACCGCCGACTGACCGGCGCCCCTACTGCTCGACCAACCGCCCAGCCGGGCCCCGATCACACACTGAAAGGACACCGCCGACATGGCGAAGCTCAGCACCGAGGAGCTGCTCGAGGCGTTCAAGGGGATGACCCTCCTGGAGCTGTCGGACTTCGTGAAGCAGTTCGAGGAGACCTTTGAGGTCACCGCGGCCGCCCCGGTCGCGATGGCGGTTGCGCCGGGTGGCGCCGCCGCTGGTGGGCCAGCCGAGGCCGAGGAGGAGAAGGACGAGTTCGATGTCATTCTCGAGGCCGCTGGCGAGAAGAAGATCCAGGTCATCAAGGAGGTGCGGACGCTGACCAGCCTCGGTTTGAAGGAGGCCAAGGACTTGGTCGACGGCGCGCCAAAACCGGTACTGGAGAAGGTCAACAAGGAGGCTGCGGACAAGGCCAAGGCCGCTCTGGAAGGCGCTGGCGCCCGGGTGACGGTGAAGTAACAAGGTCACCTACGAAGGACCTCGTAACAAGGGGTGCAGTAGTACGTCATCGACGAAGTGCCTGGGCGGCGCAACCAGCCCCGCCCAGGTCGGGGCGGCCACTCGACCGAGTGGCCGCTTTGCGTTGCTTCCGGCGCGGTACCTGATGGCGTCGGCTATTTCGGATGGGTACGGCCAGATTTCACTGTAACCAGTGAGTAACCGCTGGCCAGGTCTCTCGTTGGGCCGCATATCACCTCGCTCGGTTTCTGCCTGCGCGACGCGCCGACCCGAGGTGCGGATGGTCACGGGAGGAGCGTTCGGTGGGCGAAGAGGTCAGGGTCGAGGGCCTGACCAAGTCCTTTGGTCGACAGTTGATCTGGCAGGACGTGACGCTGACGCTGCCGCCCGGTGAGATCTCGGTGCTGCTCGGTCCGTCCGGTACCGGCAAGTCGGTCTTCCTCAAGTCGCTGGTCGGGCTGCTCAAGCCAGACCGGGGCCGGATCCTGGTACGGGACGTAGATCTGGTCCGCTGCTCCGAGCGCCATTTGTATCAAAGCCGAAAACTGTTCGGGGTGCTGTTTCAGGATGGCGCGTTGTTCGGTTCGATGAACCTCTATGACAACATCGCCTTCCCCTTGCGCGAGCACACCAAGAAGAGCGAGCGGGTGATCAGGCAGATCGTCTTTGAGAAGATGGAGATGGTCGGCCTGCTTGGCGCCGAGGGCAAGCTGCCCGGTGAGATCTCCGGTGGAATGCGCAAGCGGGCTGGGCTGGCCCGGGCGCTGGTGCTCGATCCGGAAATTATCCTGTTTGACGAGCCGGACTCCGGCCTGGACCCGGTTCGGGTGGCCTACCTCAACCAGCTCATCGTCGACCTGAATGCGCAGACCGACGCGACCTTCCTGATCGTCACCCACGACATCGGCACCGCTCGTACCGTGCCGGATAATCTCGGCCTGCTGTTTCGCCGCCACCTGGTGATGTTCGGCTCACGTGAGCTGCTGCTGACGTCCGACGAGCCGGTGATCCGGCAGTTCCTGAACGGCCGCAAGGAGGGTCCGATCGGGATGGCGGAGGAGAAGGACGCCGCCCAGCTCGAGGCCGAGCTGGCCGCGACAGCCAGCGCCCCGACAACCGGCGCCGCAACAGCCAAGATCGACGAGCACACCGGGCTGGTGCCAGATGCCGGGCCAGTAGGCAGCATGGGCGGGGATGCGGTACCACCCCAGCTCGAACCCTCCGGCGGGCTGCCGGAACGCCGGGCCATCCGCCGCCGCCAGCTCCGGCTCGCCGGTACGCTGCACACCTTGCCGCCGAAGGCGCAGCAAGCGGTCCGTGCTGTGCTGCCGCCGGAGCTGCTCGCCGGGGTGGCGGGTTCGCCGGACCGAGGCAGCGCCGACCCGCGACCGTACTGGCTCGACGGACCGAGCACCGGGGCTGCCGGGGCACACAAATGAGGGTGTCGCCGACCGCTGCGGTACGGGAGAGCGGCCGGCTATTTGAGCTGTTTTGGGACGTGGGACGGCTGACCTTCCGCCGGCCGTTCCAGTGGCGCGAATTCATCCAGCAAGCCTGGTTTATCGCCAGCGTGACCATTCTGCCCACCGCCTTGGTGGCGATCCCGTTCGGTGCGGTGATCGCGCTGCAAGTGGGCTCGCTGACCCAGCAGCTCGGCGCGCAGTCGTTTTCCGGCGCGGCCGGCGTGCTGGCCACCGTGCGCGAGGCAGCGCCGATCGTGACCGCGCTGCTGATCTCTGGGGCCGGCGGCTCGGCGATCTGCGCTGACCTCGGATCGCGCAAGATCCGGGACGAGATCGACGCACTGGAGGTGCTCGCGATCAGCCCGGTGCAGCGGCTGATCGTGCCCCGGGTGCTGGCCACGATGCTGGTGGCGGTGCTGCTCAACGGGCTGGTCAGCGTGGTTGGCGTGGCCGGCGGCTACTTCTTCAACGTGACCTTGCAGGGTGGCACACCCGGCGCGTACCTGGCCTCCTTCAGCGCGCTGGCCCAGTTACCGGACCTGTACGTGGGTGAGCTGAAGGCGCTTATTTTCGGTCTGCTGGCCGCGGTGGTCGCCTCGTACAAGGGCATTCACGCCGCCGGTGGTCCGAAAGGCGTGGGTGACGCGGTGAACCAGTCGGTGGTGATCACCTTCATGCTATTGTTCTTCGTCAACTTCGTGATCACCGCGATCTACTTCCAGGTCGTCCCGGCGAAGGGGTCGTGATGGCTGGCCTGCCGGTGCAGGTGCGCGGCCGGGTGCGCACCTTGGTCCGCAAGCCGGTTGATGTCATCGACAACCTCGGTAGCCAGCTTGCCTTTTACCTCAAGTCGATCTCCTGGAGCCCGCGCACGATGCGCCGGTACAAGAAGGAGATCTTCCGGCTGCTGTCGGAGGTGACCTTCGGCTCCGGTGCGCTGTCGGTGATCGGCGGTACGGTCGGCGTTATTACCTTCCTGGCCTTCTTCACCGGTACCGAGGTCGGCCTGCAGGGCTATGCCGCGTTCAACCAAATCGGCACCGGGGCGTTCACCGGGTTCATCTCGGCGTACTTCAACACTCGGGAAATCTCCCCGCTGGTGGCCGGCCTGGCGCTGTCAGCGACGGTCGGCTGCGGTTTCACCGCCCAGCTCGGCGCGATGCGGATCAACGAGGAGGTGGATGCCCTAGAGGTGATGGGCATTCCATCGGTACCGTTCCTGGTGACCACCCGGATGATCGCCGGATTCCTTGCGGTGATTCCGCTGTACGTCGTCGGCCTGCTGTCGTCTTACCTGTCCACCCGGCTGGTCGTGACGGTGTTCTTCGGACAGTCCACCGGCACCTACGACCATTACTTCCGGCTTTTCCTGCCGCCGGTGGACATCCTCTGGTCGTTCGCCAAGGTGCTGATCTTCTCGGTGATGGTGATCTTGAGTCACTGCTACTACGGCTACCGGGCCTCCGGCGGCCCGGCCGGGGTCGGCGTGGCGGTGGGCCGGGCGGTGCGGACCAGCATCGTACTGGTGACCGTGGTGGACTTCCTGCTCAGCCTGGCGATCTGGGGCTCCACCACCACGGTCCGGATTGCGGGGTGAGGGTGGCCAGCTCGCGGGCCGGCCGGGCCGGCAACCGGTTGCTCGGCATTGCGTTCCTGGCCGTACTGGCGCTGCTGGCCAGCCTGTCGGTGGCCGTCTACCGCAAGGCGTTCACCCCGGTGGTACGGGTCACCCTGGTCGCGGACAGTGTCGGCAGCCAGCTCTCCGCGGGCGCCGACGTGAAGATCCGCGGGCTGATCGTCGGCTCGGTCCGGGCGGTACGCTCCACCGGCAGCCAGGCCCGGGTCGAGCTCGCGCTGGACCCGACGCTGGTCAGCCAGATCCCGCCGAACGTGCAGGCCCGGCTGCTGCCCAAGACACTGTTTGGCGAGCGGTACGTGTCGTTGCTGGTCCCCGACGGGCGGCCGCAGCCGGGCCACTTGGCTGCTGGCGCCACCATCACCCAGGACCACTCGTACCAGGCCGTGGAGCTGCAGCAGGTGCTGGCCGACCTGCTGCCCCTGCTGCGAGCGGTCTCGCCGGGCCAAGTGAACGCCACCTTGCACGCGCTGGCCACCGGACTGGCCGGTCGGGGCGAACAGCTCGGTGCCACGATCGGCACTGCAAACGCGTACATCGCCGCCTTGAACCCCAAGCTGCCCATCCTGCTGCACGACATCCAGGCGCTGGCCGATGTCGCAGACACCTACCACTCCGCCGCGCCGGACCTGTTCGCGGTCCTGACCAACCTGCAGACCACTGAGCGGACGGTGACCGACCAGCAGGCCCAGCTTGCCGCCACCTTGCGGGCCGGCACCAAGCTGTCCCAGACCGCCGAGCCGTTCCTGGCCAGCACCGAGGACCGGCTGATTAAGGTGACCAGCTACCTCCGGCCGACCATCCAGGTGCTTGCCGAGTTTGCCCCGGAGTACCCCTGCTTCCTGGCCGCGGTGGTGGGCAACCTCGGCAAGCTGAACGCGGCTTTCGGGGTCGGTACCTCCCAACCCGGCCTGCACGTCACGGTGCAGGTGGTCCGCGACCGGGGCAAGTACCTGCCCGATGAGCTGCCCCGGCACAACATCCGCGGCACGGCGAACTGCGCAGGCCTGCCCAACCCGCCGGTCCCGGCTCCGGTGCCGCCCTTCGACGACGGCAGCCACGGGCAGTTCGGGGTCGGCGCCGTCGGCCTGCTTGGCCGGGTGCTGTCCGACGATCTCGGCACTCAGGGATCGCCGGCCGAGACCCGGCTGGTACGCGCGGTGGTCGCGCAGACCACCGGCAGCGCGCCGGATCAGGTGCCGGACACCGCGGCCATCTTGCTCGCCCCGTTGCTGCGCGGTACGGAGGTGAACCTATCGTGACATCCTCGGCGCGCTCGGTACGCCAGGTCCGCGGGCCACTGCTCAAGCTGCTGGTCTTTGTACTGGTCACGCTGGCCGCGACCTACCTGCTGGCCGCCACCATCGCCAACCGCGGGTTCGGCCAGACCGACGGCTACCGGGCTGAGTTCACCGACGTGACCGGCTTGGTGGTCGGCGACGACGTCCGGATCGCCGGGGTACGGGTCGGCCAGGTGGGCAGCATCAGGGTCGTCCGGCACAACGTGGCAGAGGTCGGCTTCAGCGTGGCCGCGAGCCGGCCGCTGCCGGTCGACACACTGGTCCGGATCCGGTACCGCAACCTGGTCGGCGACCGCTACCTCGCGCTGAGCCAGGGCCCGGGTAGCGGCACCGCCACGCTGCCGGCCGGCGGCCTCATCCCGCTCGCGCAGACCCAGCCGGCGCTCGACCTGACCGTGCTGTTCGGTGGGTTCAAGCCGCTGTTCGCTGCGCTGGATCCGGCCCAGGTCAACCAGCTTGCGTACGAGATCATCCAGACCCTGCAGGGCGAGGGCGGCACGGTGGACTCGCTGCTGGCCCACACCGCCGCGCTGACCAGCACGTTGGCCGACAAGGATCAAGTGATCGGACAGACGATCGACAACTTGAACGCGGTGCTGGGCACGGTCGCCGATCGGGACACCAAGCTGACCGACCTGATCGTCCAACTGCAGAGCTTCGTCTCCGGGCTGGCCGCCGACCGCACCGCGATTGGTGCCTCGCTGACCCACCTCGACGACCTGGCCAGGACCACCGCCGACCTACTGCGCCGCGGTCGCCCGGACCTCAAGCAGGACATTACCCTGATCGGCCAGCTTGCCCAGAACCTTAACGCCAACCAGGGCAGCTACGAGCCCGCGATCGCGAACTTGCCGAGCAAGCTGAACACGATCATCCGGATCGCCAGCTACGGGAGCTGGTTCAACTTCTACCTCTGCTCGCTCAACGCGAAGATCACGATCGGCGGGCTGACCATCCCGTACACCCCGCAGCTCGATGTGGACCAGGCCCGGTGCCGACCATGAGAGCGCCAACGCTGAAGCTGCCAACGCTGAAGCTGCCAACGCTGAAGCTGCCAACGCTGAAAATCCGGACCCGGCGGCGGCACGAGCGCAACCCGCTGGTCATCGGGGCCGTCGGGCTCACCCTAATTGGGCTGTTCCTGCTGGTCGCTATCAATGCCGGCAACCTGCCGATCATTGGTGGCGGCACGACGTACGCTGCGGCGTTTACCGAGGCCGGTGGGCTGAAGCCGGGTGACGAGGTCCGGATCGCCGGGGTCAAGGTCGGTACGGTGACCGGAGTGGACCTCGAAGGTGACCACGTCAAGGTTAGCTTCCGGGTGTCGGACGCCTGGATCGGCGACCAGTCCCGGGCCGAAATCAAGATCAAGACGTTGCTCGGCGCCAAGTACCTGGCGATCGACCCGCTCGGCCGCGATGCGCTGCCGCCTACGGTCGAGATCCCGGTCAGCCGGACCGTGGCCGCCTTCGACGTGGTGCCGGCATTCAACGAGCTGACCAGCGTGGTCAGCAAGATCGACACCAACCAACTGGCGCGCGCCTTCGACACGCTGTCCAGCACCTTCGCCAACACCCCAGCGCAAGTCCGGGCGTCGCTGTCCGGGCTGTCCCGGCTGTCGCGGACGATCGCATCCCGGGACCAGGCGCTGGGCGGGCTGCTGCAGCGTGCCGCGCTGGTTAGCAAGACGCTGGCCGACCGCGACGACCAGCTCAGCACGCTGCTGTCCGACGGCAACCTGCTGTTGCGTGAAGTCCAGTTGCGGCGGGACGTCATCCACACCTTGCTGCAGAACTCCGCAACGCTGGCCCTCCAGCTCAGCGGCCTGATCCAGGACAACGCCAGCCAACTCAAGCCCGCGCTGAGCCAGCTCCAGCAAGTGGTCGACACGCTGCGCCGGCATCAGGACGCGCTGGAAGCGGGGCTGAGCCTGCTGGCGCCGCTGGTGCGGCTGTCTACCAACGCCCTGGGCAACGGTCGTTGGTTCGACGGCTACCTGCAGAACCTGCTCGACCCGCTGCCCGCCAGCTTGTCCATCGTGCCCACCCCCGGGGTTTGCACCGGCTCGTCGGGAGGCTGCTGATGAGGCGTCGCCGGGTGGTCCGGCTGGTCGCCGTACTGTGCGCGGTGGCGCTGGTCGGCGGGCTGGTTTGGTGGCGGTTCCGGCCGTCCGACACGCTGCGGCTGTCGGCCCGCTTCAGCAAGGCGGTCGGGCTATACCCCGGCTCGGACGTACGGATCCTGGGCGTCAAGGTCGGCACCATCACCGGGGTCCACCCGGACGGCACCGCGGTGGTCGTGGACATGACGGTAGACGGCAAGTACCGAGTGCCGGCCGGGGCGGGCGCGGCGATCGTGGCGCCGTCTTTGGTCAGCGACCGGTACGTGCAGCTCACCCCGGTCTACACCGGCGGTCCGACCATGGCCGACGGCACCTCGCTCGGCCTGGACCGGACCGCTGTCCCGCTGGAGCTGGACGATTTGTACCAGACCACCAGCGAGCTGGCCGTGGCGCTCGGCCCGAACGGCGCCAACGCCCATGGCGCGCTGTCCCGGCTGCTTGCGGTGGGGGCGGCCAACCTGGACGGCAACGGGGCGAGCCTGAACCAGACCCTGCACGACTTCTCCTCGGCCGTGCAGGTGGTCGGGACGAACCGGGACAATCTCTTCGGTACGATCCGCAACCTGCAGACCCTGACCACCGCGCTGGCCGGCAGCGACGCGCAGGTCCGCGCGTTCAACCAGAACCTGGCCAGCGTGGCCGGCCAGCTTGCCGACGAGCGGCAGTCACTGGGGATCACGCTGGCCAACCTGGGCAGCGCACTGGGCCAAGTGGCCACCTTCGTCCAGCACAACCGGGCGGTGCTGAAGAAGAACGTCACCGGGCTGGCCCAGATTACCGGCGTCCTCGTCAAGGAGCGGGCCGCGTTGGCCGAGTTCCTGGATCTGGCGCCGGTCGCGCTGACCAACCTGGTCCGCAGCTACAACCCGGTCACCGGCACTCTGGACACCCGGCTGAACCTGCCGTACCTGCAAAACCCGGTCTTCCTCTGCTCCCTGCTGGCCAGCGCGGGGGTCACCGACAACGCTGCCTGCAACACGCTCAGCTCGCTGGTCGGTGGGCTGCCGGCGTTGCCTGGCGTGACTGCGGTCGGCGACTCCACCGGGAGCGCGGTGCAGCTCGGCTTGCTGGGGTTGCCGGGCCTACCGGGGCTGACCCAGCCGGCCGGGCTGGGCAGCGTGCCTGGGGTGCCCGAGCTGCCGCTGGTGCCGGGTCTGCCAGGTGGTGGCTGATGGGCCGGCTGGGCAGGTTCACCGGGTTGGCCAGCCTCGGGCTGGTTGCGGCGCTGGCGGTCGCCGGCTGCGGGGTCACCGGGCTGTACGGCGCCGACCTGCCGGGCGGACCGGACCTCGGCGCGCACCCGTACCACGTGGTGGTGGAGTTCAACGACGTGCTGGACCTGGTGCCGGCCGCCGCGGTCCGGGTCAACGACGTACCGGTCGGCAAGGTGGAGCGGGTCGAGCTGGACGGCTGGCACGCCAGGGTCAGCCTGCTGATCAACGGCGACGTCGTGCTGCCTGCCAACGCCCAGGCCGAGCTGCAGCAGACCAGCCTGCTCGGGGAGAAGTTCGTCTCGCTGGCAGCGCCGACCGACGTACCACCTGCGCCGGCCCGGCTGGCCGATGGTGCGGTGATCCCACTGACCCGTACCGGCCGCAACCCCGAGGTGGAGGAGGTGCTGTCCGCGCTGTCGCTGCTGCTCAACGGCGGTGGGGTCGAGCAGCTTCAGACCATTACCCGGGAGCTGAACGAGGCGCTGTCCGGCCGGGAGGGGGAGGTGCGGGCGTTCTTGGGGCACTTGGACACCTTCGTTGGCGGCTTGGCTGGGCAAAAGTCGCAAATCGCCCGGGCGCTGGTCAGCGTGGACCGGCTATCGGCCACCCTGGCCAGGCAGCGGGACCTGATTGGCCGCACCCTGGACAGCTTGCCCGGCGCGCTGCGGGTACTGGCCGATCAGCGCCGGCAGCTCACCACGATGCTGACGTCGCTGGCTAGGCTGGGCGTGACCGCGACCCAGGTGATCAACGCCAGCAGCACCGACCTGCTGGCCGACCTCAACCGGCTCCGACCGGCGCTGCAGGGCCTGGTGGACGCCGGGTCGAACCTGCCCCGGTCGCTGGACGTACTGCTGACCTACCCCTTCCCGCAGCAGGGGGTCTCGGCGATCAAGGGCGACTATGGCAACTTGTACGCCACCCTCGACCTCGATCTCACCGACTTGTTCAACAACGTGGTCACCAGCCGGTACGGCCCGGGTGCTGGTACGGCCAGCCTGCCGGGTACCGCTGCCTCGCCGACACCGCCCGGCCCAGGGTCAGCCGGTCCAGGATCAATCGGCCCAGGATCAACCGGCCTGGTGCTGCCCGGGTTGGTCGGATCCGGCGGCAGCGACACCGGCAGCACCAGCGGCGTACCGGACCTGATCGGCATCCTGTTGGGCGGTGGCCAGTGATCCCGCGCAGCGTCAAGATCCAGGTGGCGGCGTTCGCCGTACTCACCGTGCTGGGGGTCAGCTATGTCGCACTCAGCTACGTCGGGCTGAGCCAGCGGATCTTTGGCGGTACGTACACCGTCAGCGCCGACTTCGCCGACTCCGGCGGGATCTTCACCAACGCCGAGGTGACCTACCGCGGGGTGCAGGTCGGCCGGGTCGCGGCGTTGCACTTGCGTCCGGACGGAGTCCGGGTCGAGATGATGATCCGGGACGGTACACCGAAGATCCCGGCGAACGCGCGGGCAATCGTGACCGACCGGTCCGCGGTCGGCGAGCAGTTCGTCGACCTGCAGCCGAGAACCGATGGCGGCCCGTACCTGCGATCCGGCTCGGTCATCCCGCAAATCCAGACCCAGCTTCCGGTGTCCAGCCAGACCCTGCTGATCAACCTTGACCTGCTGGTCAGGTCGGTCAACCGCGCTGATGTGTCTACCGTCGTTGACCAGCTCGGCACCGCGTTCGCCGGCACCGGCCCGGCCCTGCAAGCGCTGCTGGACTACGGCGACCAACTGCTCGTCTCGGCCCGGGCCGCGTTGCCGCAGACGCTACGGCTGCTCGATGCCGCGGCCACCGTCCTGGACACCCAGCGAGTGGAGGGCTCGGCCATCCAGAGCTTCTCGCACAGCCTGGCGTTGCTCACCGCCCAGTTACGGACCAGCGACCCCGACCTGCGCAAGGTGCTGGCCAACGCGCCGCCCGCGGTCGACCAGGTCGTCGCGTTGATCACGGAGAACAAGACCGACCTGGGCCTCCTGCTGGCCAACTTGGTGACCGTCGGCCAGCTCACTATGCGCCGGACCCAACTGCTGCGCGAGGTGCTGATCGCCTACCCGTTGGTGGCTGCCGACGGCTATACCTTGGCGCCCGATGGCACCGCGCACTTTGGCTTGGTGCTCAATCTCGACAACCCGCCGCCGTGCGTTCGCGGCTACGGCGGCACGGCCGTGCGGATCCCGCAGGACACCCGGGACACCCCGGCCAATACCCACGCCTCCTGCGCTGAGCCGAGCAGCAGCGGGACTGATGTACGGGGCGCGCAGAACGCACCGCGGTATGGCACCGTGTCGCCGTACCCGGGCGCTGGCTTTCCCGCCGACGGGACCGGCGCGCCGGCCGGCTCCGGTCCGGCCGGCTCCGGCCAGCAGGTCCCGCAAGTGGGCCCTACCGGGGACGACTCGCAAGTGCTCGGCGATCGGTCCTGGCTCGGGCCGCTACTGGCCGGGATCAGCGGTTGAGCGCGGCGCTGCGGCTGGCCGCCGCCGACCGCGAGCGAGCAGGCGACAACAGAAGGGACCGAACAGGTGGCCGAAGGTAACTCGGCAGCCAGCCCGGTGGCCACCGGCGTCGGCGGTCTGACCCACCGGGTTGGCCGGCTGCCGCTGGCGCTGATCGTGGCGCTGTCCGTCTTGGTCGTCGCGCTGGCAGTAACCGCTGTCTTCCTGCTGACCGCCCGGCACCGGGCCGGCGTCTTCGTTCGCGCCTACCAGCAAGCCACCAGCTCGCGCAACACCGTGCTGGCCGCGGCGAAGCAAGAGGCCGTGAACATGGTCAGCCAGGACTACCGCCACATTGATGCGGACCTGAACCGGATGACCGCCGGAGCGACCGGTCCGCTCAAGGACGATCTTGCCAAGAGCCGCACCCAGGCCAAAGACGTGATCGTGAAATACAAGATTATTTCTACTGGCCAAGTCTTCGACGCCGGCTTGGCGGCGCTGTCCGGCGACCAGGCGACCGTACTGGTGATCGTGGACAACACGGTCACCAACACCGCACAGAAAACCACCGGAACCCAGCGGCACCGCTTCCAGTTGGATCTGACCAGGGCGGGCAGCACCTGGTTGGTGAGCAACCTGACCGCCATCGACCTGACCAGCTAGCGGCCGACCGGCCTGAGCCGCCGCAGTTGGCTGCGCCGGGCGCAACGCCAGGAAGGACCCCTGTGGTGTCCCCATCTCATCCCGGTCGCGGCCCGGGCGGAGGCTCCGGCCGCCGCCCCCGGGTCGCCGGGTCCCGTCGTACCCGACCGCCGAGTCACCGGCCGATGGACCCCAGCGGCTGGCCGGACTTCGAGCCCGAGGCTGGCCAGTTGGCCGACTCGCCGGCGGATGCGGAGAGTACGAGTTCTGGCGGCCGGCTGACCGGCGGCGGCGGGACCGAGGAGGGTGGCACCGAGCGGCCGGCGGCCGAGGACACCGCCGCGGTGCCGGTCCGGCCGCCGCCGCCACTACTGCCACCGCCACCGCCCTCGCCAGTGCCGTCCCCCCGACCGCACATCGACCAGCCGCCGGGGCTCGCCGGCAGCACCCGAGCTACCGGCCGGCCCGCCGCCGAGGAGGGGCCGGCTGACCTGGCGACCACCGGTCCGGTGCGCCGGCGGTGGTCAGCCGGGTGGCGGGCGGTGGCCGTGCTGACCGCGGTGGCGGCCCTGCTGCTGGCCTTTGACGGGTTCAGCTACGCCCGCTACCGCACCGAGCAGCGGGTAGTCGCCCGCAACTTCCCGGTCCACGACGGGGCCGCCCGCAGCCTTACCTACGGCACCTCCGATCAACTGCTGGCCGCTGCGAAGCAGGCCGCCGCGCAGTATGTCTCCTACGACTACCGGCACATCCAGCAGGACAAGGCGGCCACCGCCAGCGTGCTCACTGGGCTGTTCAAGGACCAGTACACCCAGAGCATGGATCAGACCATTATCCCGGTGGCGCTGCAGGTGCAGGCGGTGGTGGTCGGGCAGACCCTGACCGCCGGGGTCAGCAGCATCAACGACGCGGCTACCCAGGGTGTCGTGATCGCCTTCGTCAACGAGACGGTGACCAACACCAGGATCCATGGTCCGCGGGTGGACCTGGTCCGGCTCCGGCTGACCTTGGACAAGGTCGGGGACAACTGGCTGATCTCGAAGGTGGAGTCGATGTGAGCCGGCTCGACGATCGATCATGGTTACGGACAGTGACTGGTTGGTGCGTACGCCTGCAGGATTCGCCCCTTCGGCCGAGTCTTTCGGTAGCCACTCCCCTTGACGCAGCTTCGGCTTCGCGTCACTCTGACCAGACAGTGCGTGTCCGGTTCCTGCCGCCTCGACAGCGGTGCTGCATGCGGCTACACTGCTAGTTTGCGCTGCCCACTGACCTCCTCACCGCAGACCTGCGGGCTGTTTGGTGGTGCGCGTGCAACGACGGCGCATGGCCTCGGAAGGACGCATCTTGGCAGTCTCCCGCCCTGGCAAGAACACCACTGCGAACCCCCAGGGGATCCCCGGCGCTCCGCCGCGGGTCTCCTTCGCTAAGATCCGGGAACCTCTGGAAGTCCCGAACCTGCTGGCCTTGCAGGTGGACTCCTTTGACTGGTTGGTCGGCAACGGCCGCTGGGCGCAGCGAGTCCAGGACGACCCGGCCGCGAGCTGCGGCCTGGAGGAGATCCTTGATGAGATCTCCCCCATTGAGGACTTTTCCGGTTCGATGTCCCTGTCCTTTTCCAACCCACGGTTCGAGGACGTGAAGGCCTCGGTCGAGGAGTGCAAGGACAAGGACATGACCTACTCCGCCCCGTTGTTCGTAACCGCGGAGTTCACCAACAACACCACTGGCGAGATCAAGAGCCAGACGGTCTTCATGGGTGATTTCCCAATGATGACTGACAAGGGCACCTTTATCATCAATGGCACCGAGCGGGTGGTTGTCTCCCAATTGGTGCGTTCGCCTGGCGTGTACTTCGACCGCACGCTGGACAAGACCTCTGACAAGGACATCTATAGCTGCAAGGTCATCCCCAGCCGGGGCGCCTGGCTGGAGTTTGACATCGACAAGCGCGACACGGTCGGTGTCCGCATCGACCGCAAGCGCCGCCAGCCAGTCACCGTACTGCTGAAGGCGCTGGGCTGGACCCCGGACCGGATCCGGGACCGGTTTAGCTGGTCGGAGATGCTGCTCACCACGTTGGAGAAGGACCACATCACCACCACCGACGAGGCGCTGCTGGACATCTACCGCAAGCTGCGGCCCGGTGAGCCGCCCACCCGGGAAAGTGCGCAGACGCTGTTGGACAACCTGTTCTTCAACGGCAAGCGTTACGACCTGGCCAAGGTCGGCCGGTACAAGGTGAACAAGAAGCTCCAACTTGCGTTGCCATTTACCCAGGGCACGCTTACCGAGGACGACATTGTCGGCACCATCGAGTACCTCATCCGGCTGCACGGCGGCGAAGAGGGCTACGAGGTCGACGACATCGACCACTTCGGTAACCGGCGGCTGCGTACGGTGGGTGAGCTGATCCAAAACCAGATCCGGGTCGGCCTGTCCCGGATGGAGCGGGTGGTCCGGGAACGGATGACCACCCAGGACGTCGAGGCGATCACGCCGCAGACTCTGATCAACATCCGGCCGGTAGTGGCCGCGATCAAGGAGTTCTTCGGCACCTCGCAGCTCTCGCAGTTTATGGACCAGACCAACCCGTTGGCCGGCCTGACCCATAAGCGGCGGCTGTCCGCGCTCGGCCCGGGCGGGCTGTCCCGGGAGCGGGCTGGCTTCGAGGTACGCGACGTGCACACCTCGCACTACGGCCGGATGTGTCCGATCGAGACCCCAGAAGGGCCGAACATTGGCCTGATGGGTTCGCTGTCCACCTACGCCCGGGTCAACGCGTTCGGCTTCATCGAGACGCCGTACCGCAAGGCCGTCGACGGTCGGGTCACCGACCAGATCGACTACCTGACCGCAGACGAGGAGGACCGGCACGTCATCGCGCAGGCTAACGCTCCGTTGGACGCGAAGGGCTTCTTCGTGGAGAGCCGGGTGCTGGTGCGCCGCCGGGCCGAGATCGACTACCTCGACCCCAAGGACGTCGACTACATGGACGTCTCGCCGCGCCAAATGGTGTCGGTGGCCACGGCCATGATCCCGTTCCTGGAGCACGATGACGCCAACCGCGCGCTGATGGGCGCGAACATGCAGCGCCAGGCGGTGCCGCTGCTGCGCAGCGAGTCGCCACTGGTCGGCACCGGTCAGGAGCTGCGGGCCGCGGTGGACGCCGGCGAGGTGGTGGTGGCCAAGAAGGCCGGCGTGGTCGAGGAGGTCTCCGCCGACTACGTGACCGTGATGGCCGACGACGGCACCCGGCAGACGTACCGGATGCAGAAGTTCCGCCGGTCCAACCAGGGCACCTGTATCAACCAGAAGCCGGTCGTCGAGGAGGGTATCCGGGTCGAAGCCGGCCAGGTCGTCGCGGACGGTCCGTGTACCGACGAGGGCGAGATGGCGCTCGGCAAGAACTTGCTGGTCGCGTTCATGCCCTGGGAGGGGCACAACTTCGAGGACGCGATCATCCTGTCCCAGCGGCTGGTGCAGGAGGACGTACTCACCTCAATCCACATCGAGGAACACGAGGTCGACGCCCGGGATACCAAGCTGGGTGCCGAGGAGATCACCAGGGACATCCCGAATGTCGCCGAGGAGGTGCTCGCCGACCTCGACGAGCGCGGCATCATCCGGATTGGTGCGGATGTGGTCACCGGCGACATCCTGGTCGGCAAGGTGACCCCCAAGGGGGAGACCGAGCTGACCCCGGAGGAGCGGCTGCTGCGGGCGATCTTCGGCGAGAAGGCTCGCGAGGTCCGCGACACGTCGCTGAAGGTGCCGCATGGCGAGTCCGGCAAGGTGATCGGGGTACGGGTGTTCAGCCGGGAGGACGGCGACGAGCTGCCGCCTGGGGTGAACGAGCTGGTCCGGGTGTACGTCGCCCAGAAGCGCAAGATCCAGGATGGCGACAAGCTGGCTGGCCGGCACGGCAACAAGGGCGTGATCGGCAAGATCCTGCCGGTGGAGGACATGCCGTTCCTGCCGGACGGCACCCCGGTCGACGTCGTACTCAACCCGCACGGTGTGCCGCGCCGGATGAACATCGGCCAGATCCTGGAGACTCATCTGGGCTGGGTGGCGGCCAACGGCTGGCAGCTCGACGGCGACGACGTGGCGTGGAAGGCCCGGCTGGCCAGCATCGGGTCGGCCCGGGTTGAGCCGGGTACCAACGTGGCGACCCCGGTCTTCGACGGGGCCCGCGAGGAGGAGATTATCGGCCTGCTCGGGTCCACCCTGCCGAACCGGGACGGTGACTCGATGGTCGGCTCGGATGGCAAGGCGCGGCTGTTCGATGGTCGTACCGGTGAGCTGTTCCCGTATCCGGTGTCGGTTGGCTACATCTACATCCTGAAGCTGTTGCACTTGGTTGATGACAAGATCCACGCCAGGTCGACCGGGCCGTACTCGATGATCACCCAGCAGCCGCTGGGGGGCAAGGCGCAGTTCGGTGGCCAGCGCTTTGGCGAGATGGAGTGTTGGGCGATGCAGGCCTACGGCGCGGCGTACACGCTGCAGGAACTGCTCACCATCAAGTCCGACGACGTGATTGGCCGAGTCAAGGTATACGAGGCGATCGTCAAGGGCGAGAACATTCCTGAACCGGGCATCCCGGAGTCGTTCAAGGTGCTCCTGAAGGAACTGCAGTCGCTGTGCCTGAATGTGGAGGTGCTGTCCAGGGACGGTGTCACCTTGGAGATGAAAGACACCGACGAGGACGTGTTCCGGGCTGCGGAGGAGCTCGGCATCGACCTGCGCGGCCGCGAGCCGAGTAGCGTCGAGGAAGTCTGATGGGTGTGCCGGCCGGAGATCCGCTCCGGCCGGCGCCGCAGCAACCGGATCCGCCCACCTGATCCTGCGACGAGGGACTGAATAACAAAGTGCTCGACGTCAATTTTTTCGACGAGCTGCGTATTGGCCTGGCCACCGCTGAGGACATCCGACAGTGGTCGCACGGCGAGGTCAAGAAGCCAGAAACCATCAACTACCGTACCCTGAAGCCGGAAAAGGACGGGCTCTTCTGCGAGAAGATCTTCGGTCCGACCCGGGACTGGGAGTGCTACTGCGGCAAGTACAAGCGGGTCCGCTTCAAGGGCATCATTTGCGAGCGCTGCGGCGTGGAGGTGACCCGGGCCAAGGTCCGCCGGGAGCGGATGGGACACATCGAGCTGGCCGCCTCGGTGACCCACATTTGGTACTTCAAGGGCGTACCGAGCCGGCTGGGCTACCTGCTTGACTTGGCGCCGAAGGACCTTGAGAAGATCATCTACTTCGCCGCATACGTCATTACCTCGGTGGACGTTGACGCCCGGCACCGCGACATCTCCACCGTCGAGGCGGAGATCTCGGCTGAGAAGGCGCACGCCGAGCAGAAGCGGGACGTCGACGTTGAGGCACGGGCGGCAAAGCTGGAGGCTGACCTAGCCGAGCTGGAGGCCGAGGGCGCCAAGTCCGACGTGCGGCGTAAGGTCCGCGAGGGCGCCGAGCGGGAGATGCGGCAACTCCGCGAGCGGGCCCAGCGCGAGATCGACCGGCTAGATGAGGTGCTGGACACCTTCCGCAAGCTGGAGCCCAAGCAGCTCATCCCGGACGAGATGCTCTACCGCGAGCTGCGGGACCGGTTCGGGGAGTACTTCGCGGGCGGCATGGGCGCCGAGGCCTTGCAGAAGCTGCTGCAGGACTTCGACCTCGACGCCGAGGCGGATCGGCTGCGGGAGACCATTCGTAGCGGCAAGGGTCAGAAGAAGCTGCGCGCGCTGAAGCGGCTGAAGGTGGTCGCGGCGTTCCTGAACACCCGCAACTCCCCCATGGGAATGGTGCTGGACTGCGTACCGGTGATCCCGCCGGACCTGCGGCCAATGGTGCAGCTTGACGGTGGCCGGTTCGCCACCTCGGACCTCAACGATTTGTACCGCCGGGTGATTAACCGGAACAACCGGCTCAAGCGGCTGCTTGATCTGGGCGCGCCGGAAATCATCGTCAACAACGAGAAGCGGATGCTGCAGGAGGCCGTCGACGCGTTGTTCGACAACGGCCGCCGCGGCCGACCGGTCACCGGGCCGGGCAACCGCCCGCTGAAGTCGCTGTCGGACATGCTCAAGGGCAAGCAGGGCCGGTTCCGGCAGAACCTGCTCGGCAAGCGGGTGGACTACTCCGGCCGGTCGGTCATCGTGGTCGGCCCACAGCTCAAGCTGCACCAGTGTGGGCTGCCCAAGGGCATGGCGATCGAGCTGTTCAAGCCGTTTGTCATGAAGCGGCTGGTCGACCTCAACCACGCACAGAACATCAAGTCCGCAAAGCGGATGGTGGAGCGGGTCCGACCGGTGGTGTGGGACGTGCTGGAGGAGGTCATTGCTGAGCATCCGGTGCTGCTGAACCGGGCGCCTACCCTACACCGGCTGGGCATCCAGGCATTCGAGCCGCAGTTGATCGAGGGCAAGGCGATCCAGATCCACCCGCTGGTCTGTGCTGCGTTCAACGCCGACTTCGACGGCGACCAGATGGCGGTGCACCTGCCGCTGTCCGCCGAGGCGCAAGCCGAGGCACGGATCCTGATGCTGTCGTCGAACAACATCCTCTCGCCGGCTTCCGGTCGGCCGCTGGCGATGCCCAGCCTGGATATGGTCACCGGGCTGTACTATCTGTGTCGCCAGGACGCCGGTGCATTGGGGGAGGGCCAGGTCTATTCCTCGCCGGCCGAGGCGACGATGGCCCAAGACTCCGGTGACCTTGACCTGCACGCGACGATCAAGGTACGGCTGAGGGATGCGGTGCCGCCACGCGGTTGGACCCCGCCGGAGGACTGGCAACTAGGCCAGCCGTTCATCCTGGAGACCACGCTGGGCCGGTGCTTGTTCAATGAACTGCTGCCTGAGGACTACCCGTTCGTCAACATCGAGCTGCCGAAGAAGGCGCAAGCCGCGATCGTCAACGACCTAGCCGAGCGGTACCCGACGGTGGTCGTGGCGGCCACGCTGGACAACCTCAAGGAGGCCGGCTTCCACTGGGCCACCCGATCCGGGGTGACGGTGGCCATCGCCGACATCATCACGCCGCCGTCCAAGCCGGCCATCCTGGAACGGTACGAGGAGCAGGCCGACAAGGTCCAGAAGCAGTACAACCGCGGCGTGATCACCGACGAGGAGCGCCGCCAGGAGCTGGTCGAGATTTGGAACAAGGCGACCAACGAGATCGCCAAGGAGATGGAGGCCAACTTCCCGCCTACCAACCCGGTGTACACGCTGGTCAGCTCCGGCGCGGCCGGCAACATGATGCAGATCCGGCAGCTTGCCGGGATGCGTGGCTTGGTGGCCAATCCGAAGGGCGAGATCATCCCGCGGCCGGTGCGGAACAACTTCCGCGAGGGCTTCACTGTGGTGGAGTACTTCATCTCCAGCCACGGTGCCCGGAAGGGTCTGGCCGACACCGCGCTGCGTACCGCTGACTCCGGGTACCTCACCCGGCGGCTGGTGGACGTCTCCCAGGATGTGATCATCCGTGAGGTGGACTGCGGCACTGACCGGGCCATCGCGATGCCGATCGCGACCAGGCTGCCGGACGGCACGCTGGTCCGGCACCCGCACGTGGAGACCAGCATTTACGCCCGGCTGACCGCCGAGGACGTGCTCGGTCCAGACGGCGAGATCATCGTGCCCAAGCACACTGACCTGGGCGACGTACTGATCGACACGCTGATCGTCGCCGGGGTTGAGGCGGTCCGGCTGCGCAGCGTGCTGACCTGCGAGTCCAGCCTCGGCACTTGTGCGACCTGCTACGGCCGGTCGCTGGCCACCGGCAAGACAGTGGACGTCGGCGAGGCGGTCGGCATCATCGCCGCCCAGTCCATTGGCGAGCCTGGTACCCAGCTCACCATGCGTACGTTCCACACCGGCGGGGTGGCCGGGCAGGACATCACGCACGGCCTGCCACGGGTGCAGGAGATCTTTGAGGCCCGGGTGCCGAAGGGTAAGGCACCCATCGCCGAGGTCGCCGGTCGGATCCGGATCGACGACGCCGACAAGAGCCGCAAGATCATCATCACTCCGGACGATGGCGGTGACGAGATCGTCCTAGATAAGATCAGCCGTCGAGTCCGGCTGCAGGTCAGCGAAGGTGACCGGGTCGAGGTCGGTCAGCAGGTCACCGAGGGGGTGGTTGACCCGCACGAGGTGCTGCGAATCATGGGTCCGCGGGAGGTGCAGCTCCACCTGGTCCGCGAGGTCCAGGAGGTGTACCGGTCGCAGGGCGTGTCGATCAACGACAAGCATATCGAGATCATCATCCGGCAAATGCTCAAGCGGGTCACGGTGATCGACTCTGGTGCCACCGAGTTCCTGCCCGGGGCGCTGGTCGAACGGACCGAGTTCGAAGCGGAGAACCGGCGGGTAGTCGCCGAGGGCGGCGAGCCGGCCTCCGGCCGTCCGCAGCTCATGGGCATCACCAAGGCGTCGCTGGCGACCGAGTCGTGGCTGTCTGCGGCTTCCTTCCAGGAGACCACCCGGGTGCTGACCGACGCGGCAATCCAGGCCAAGAGCGACAAGCTCGTCGGCCTGAAGGAGAACGTCATCATCGGCAAGCTCATCCCGGCCGGTACTGGCATCGCCAAGTACCGCAATGTCCGGGTTGAGCCGACCGAGGAGGCGCGCGCCGCGGTGTACTCGATGGCCAGCTACGACGACACGCAGTACTACGGGCAGGACGTGTTCGGGCCGGGCTCCGGCCAGGCCGTCCCGCTCGATGACTACGACTACGGCAGCGGCGAGTACCGCTAAGCGGGTCAGCTCTTCCGGCTGGGGCCGGGCACCCACATGGGTGCCCGGCCCCAGCGCCGTACAGGCTCCAGCCCCCGCCCCAGCGCTGGACCGGCCCCAGCCCCAGCCCCAGCCCCCGCTCCCGCCCGGTCCGCCTGACCCGCCAGCCCGCTCCCCGCCCGCCTGTCGTCCGGTCGCCGCACTGCCCGCAAGTGGGCACCTGTTGCCGTTTTGAGGGAACGAGAGGTCACCTCTTGTGCCCGGGATGGCTGCCGATGGTGGCAGGTGTTGGTTTGTTCGCGTGCCGTCCCCGCCGCATGCACGCGGGCCGCCCGGCCTTCGTCGAGCCGGCACTCACTGGGTCGCTTCCTACCGCTGCAGCCTCCGTGCTGGCCGGGTTGCGCTGGCCGGGCATGCGGGCCGTGGGTCGTTAGGTGGTGGCCTGCGACGCTGCTGGGGAACAAGCGGAGCCCAGCTACGTTGAGAGTTAGGCAAGCGGATCCCCTGTCACTAGGCCCAGGAGGCGACCCCTGCTTGCCCCGGCCGGCGGTGGATTTTGATTCTCCTCAGCCGCCGGGTAACCTAGCGATTCGTGCCCGGGGTGACCTGGGTGCCGCCGTGCGCCCGGGCCACATGATCTGGGCTGTGCGGTTCATCGCAGATCCCCCTCGGGCAGCAGGTGGCCGGGGTGGTCCGTGACTGGGCGACACGCCCGGGCGCGGGGGTCGGTGGTGAGGCCCGCAGTACCGCAGCAGTCAACGTCAGGAACGACCCGCCAGGGTACGACCGGAGGAGAGTCAAGGCTCGCATGCCCACGATCCAGCAGCTAGTCCGCAAGGGCCGCCAGGACAAGGTCGAGAAGACCAAGACTCCAGCGCTCAAGGGCAGCCCGCAGCGCCGGGGCGTCTGCACGCGTGTCTACACGACCACCCCGAAGAAGCCGAACTCCGCGCTGCGGAAGGTGGCCCGGGTCCGGTTGACCAGTGGGATCGAAATCACCGCGTACATTCCCGGCGTCGGGCACAACCTGCAGGAACACTCGATGGTGCTGGTCCGCGGTGGTCGGGTGCGCGACCTGCCGGGAGTCCGGTACAAGATCATCCGTGGCTCGCTGGACACCCAGGGCGTCCGCAACCGAAAGCAGGCTCGTAGCCGTTACGGCGCGAAGAAGGAGAAGAGCTAATGCCCCGCAAGGGCCCGGCCCCGAAGCGGCCACCGATCATCGACCCGGTGTATGGCTCGCCGCTGGTCACCCAACTGGTGAACAAGGTGCTGATGTCGGGCAAGCGTTCACTGGCCGAGCGCATCGTCTACGGCGCCCTGGAGGGCTGCCGGGACAAGAGCGGCAACGATCCGGTGATCACCCTTAAGCGCGCGCTGGACAACGTCAAGCCAACGCTTGAGGTGCGCCCCCGCCGGGTAGGTGGTGCGACGTACCAGGTTCCGATGGAGGTACGGCCGCCCCGCAGCAACACGCTGGCGCTGCGTTGGCTGGTGAAGTACAGCCGGGCCCGCCGCGAGAAGACCATGACCGAGCGGCTGATGAACGAGCTGCTGGACGCCAGCAACGGCCTCGGGGCCAGCGTGAAGCGCCGCGAGGACACCCACAAGATGGCCGAGTCCAACAAGGCCTTCGCGCACTACCGCTGGTAGCCGACCGCGGCCAGCCGAGAAGAAACCATAGTTCGGGGATGCGAGGGTGATGTCCTCGCAGAGGAGAGAGACGAAAGCAGTGGCTAACGCCGACGCCGCCCTGGCCAAGGTCCGCAACATCGGGATCATGGCCCATATCGACGCGGGCAAAACCACGACGACCGAGCGGATCCTGTACTACACCGGCATCAACTACAAGATCGGTGAGGTGCACGACGGCTCCGCGACGATGGACTGGATGCCGCAGGAGCAGGAACGTGGCATCACGATCACCTCTGCCGCGACCAAGACCCAGTGGGACGGCTACACCCTCAACATCCTCGACACCCCTGGGCATGTTGACTTCACCGTTGAGGTGGAGCGGTCGTTGCGGGTGCTGGACGGCGCGGTCGCGGTGTACGACGCGGTGGCCGGAGTGGAGCCGCAGACCGAGCAGGTGTGGCGGCAGGCCGACAAATACGGCGTACCGCGGATCTGTTTTGTCAACAAGATGGACCGGGTTGGAGCGAACTACTTCCGTACCCTCGACATGATCGTCGAGCGGCTAAACGCCACCCCGCTGGCGATCCAGCTTCCCTGGGGCGGCGAAGCCGACTTCGTCGGTGTCATCGACTTGGTACGGATGAACGGCCTGCGCTGGCACTCCGAGGACAAGGGCGCCTCGTACGAGACTGTCGACATCCCAGCCGAGCTGGCCGAGCAGGCTGAGCAGTGGCGGCATACCTTGCTGGAGACGCTCGCCGAGAACGACGATGAGTTCATGGAGCTGTACCTGGAGGGCGACGAGCCAACGATCGAGCAGATCAAGGCCGCCATCCGGCGCGCTACCATCGGCAACCACCTCAACCCGGTGCTGTGCGGTACCGCATTTAAGAACAAGGGCGTGCAGCCCATGCTCGACGCGGTGGTCGACTACCTGCCGAGCCCGCTGGACGTACCGGCGATCGTGGGCACTGCCCTAGACGGTGAGACTGAAGTGCAGCGCCGGGCAAGCGTGGCTGAGCCATTCTCGGCACTGGCGTTCAAGATCCAGACCGACCAGCACCTCGGCCGGCTGACCTATATCCGGATCTACTCCGGCCAAGTGGAGACCGGCGCGCAGGTGATCAACTCCACCAAGGACCGCAAAGAGCGGATTGGCAAGATTTTCCAGATGCACGCGAACAAGCGCGAGGAGCGCGGGTCCGCGAGTGCTGGTGACATCGTGGCCGTGGTTGGGCTGAAGCAAACCACCACCGGTGACACACTGTGCGACTCGGCCCACCCGGTGATCCTGGAGTCGATGACCTTCCCGGAGCCGGTCATCTCGGTGGCCATCGAGCCGAGGACCAAGGTCGACCAGGACAAGCTGTCGACGGCTATCCAGAAGCTCGCCGAGGAGGACCCGACCTTCCGGGTGCACAATGACGAGGAGACCGGCCAGACCATCATCGAGGGGATGGGCGAGCTGCATCTTGAGGTCCTGGTGGACCGGATGAAGCGCGAGTTCAAGGTCGAGGCCAACGTCGGCAAGCCGCAGGTGGCCTACCGGGAGACCATCAAGAAGCGGGTCGACAAGGTCGAGTACACCCACAAGAAGCAGACCGGCGGGTCCGGCCAGTTCGCCCGGGTGATCATCAGCCTTGAGCCGCTGGAGCTGTCTGGGGACAGCGCGTTGTACGAGTTCGAAAACAAGGTGACCGGCGGTCGGATCCCGAAGGAGTACATTCCCTCGGTCGACCAGGGCGCGCAGGAGGCGATGCAGTACGGCGTGCTGGCCGGCTACCCGCTGGTTGGCGCCAAGGTCACCTTGGTCGACGGCGCCTACCACGAGGTGGACTCCTCGGAGATGGCGTTCAAGATTGCTGGTTCGATGGCAATGAAGGAGGCCGCCCGGAAGGCCCACCCGGTCATCCTTGAACCGATGATGGCCGTCGAGGTGGTCACCCCAGAGGATTACATGGGTGAGGTCATCGGTGACCTCAACTCTCGTCGCGGCGGTATCCAGGCGATGGAGGAGCGTGGCGGCGCCCGAGTGGTCCGCGCGCTGGTGCCGCTGTCGGAGATGTTCGGCTACGTCGGCGACCTACGGTCTCGGACTCAGGGCCGGGCGAGCTACACCATGCAGTTCGACTCCTACGCCGAGGTTCCGACCAACGTGGCGAAGGAAATCATCGCGAAGGCGACGGGCGAGTGAACGGGCGAGTGAGCATCGAGCGGCTTGGGTGTGCCGCGAGGAGCGGAGCGAGTCCGGTGCCGAGCAATCTCGGCATCGAAGGCGACGGGGGAGTGAGCGACGTCCTACGATTCCGCTGACGCAGCCGCGGTGCGGGCCGACAGCAGGTAGCCGGCGCGAACTGCTCCCGGGCTTTGCGGGCCCGATGACCCAGACCAACGACACCGACGTACTCAAGACGGTCAGTCCACAGGAGGACCCCAGTGGCGAAGGCGAAGTTCGAGCGGACCAAGCCGCACGTCAACATCGGCACTATCGGTCATATCGACCACGGCAAGACGACGCTGACCGCGGCTATCACCAAGGTCCTGCACGACAAGTACCCGACCCTCAACCCGTTCACGCCGTTCGACCAGATCGATAAGGCTCCGGAGGAGCGGCAGCGCGGGATTACGATCTCCATCGCGCACGTGGAGTACCAGACCGAGAAGCGGCACTACGCGCACGTCGACTGCCCGGGCCACGCCGACTACATCAAGAATATGATCACCGGGGCGGCCCAGATGGACGGCGCAATCCTGGTGGTGGCCGCGACCGACGGCCCGATGCCGCAGACCCGCGAGCATGTGCTGCTGGCCCGTCAGGTCGGCGTGCCCTACATCGTGGTGGCGCTGAACAAGGCCGACATGGTCGACGACGAGGAGATCCTGGAGCTAGTCGAGCTGGAGGTCCGCGACTTGCTGTCGTCGCAGGAGTACCCGGGCGACGATCTGCCGGTGATCCGGGTCTCGGCGCTGAAGGCTCTAGAGGGTGACGCGGAGTGGGGTGCTCGGTTGCTGGAGCTGATGGACGCGGTCGATGAGTCCATTCCGGAGCCAGTACGTGAGATCGACAAGCCGTTCCTGATGCCGATCGAAGACGTGTTCACGATCACTGGTCGCGGCACCGTGGTCACCGGCCGGGTAGAGCGCGGCAGGATCAAGGTCAACGAGACCGTGGACATTGTCGGCATCAAGGAGAAGTCGATGACCACCACGGTCACCGGCGTGGAGATGTTCCGCAAGCTGCTCGACCAGGGTCAGGCCGGCGACAACGTTGGCCTGCTGCTGCGTGGCATCAAGCGTGAAGAGGTGGAGCGCGGCCAGGTTGTGATCAAGCCGGGCACCACCACCCCGCACACCGAGTTTGAGGCACAGGTCTACATCCTGTCCAAGGATGAGGGTGGTCGGCACACGCCGTTCTTCAACAGCTACCGGCCGCAGTTCTACTTCCGGACCACCGACGTGACCGGCGTGGTGTCCCTGCCCGAGGGCACCGAGATGGTCATGCCCGGGGACAACATCGACATGAAGGTGGAGCTGATCCAGCCGATCGCGATGGAGGAGCACTTGCGGTTCGCGATCCGGGAGGGCGGCCGGACCGTCGGTGCCGGCCGGGTAAGCAGGATCATCAAATAGTACCTACAGGCGGGTGGCGGTCGGTTGACGACCGCCACCCGTCGCGGGGACCAGACAGACGACCCACCAGCGGCAACCATCGGAGCTTGAGAAGACCATGGCGGGACAGAAGATCCGCATCCGGCTCAAGGCCTACGACCACGAGGCCATCGACGCTTCGGCACGGAAGATTGTCGACACCGTAACGCGCACCGGGGCGCGGGTGGTAGGCCCGGTGCCGCTGCCGACCGAGAAGAACGTGTACTGCGTCATCCGCTCGCCGCACAAGTACAAGGACAGCCGCGAGCACTTTGAGATGCGTACGCACAAGCGGCTGATTGACATCCTCGACCCGACGCCCAAGACGGTGGATGCGCTGATGCGTATCGATCTGCCGGCCAGTGTCGACGTAAATATCCAGTAGGGACCCGGACAAATGGCTAACCAGAGCAAAGGCCAGATCAGGGGCATACTGGGCGAGAAGCTCGGCATGACCCAGGTCTTCGACGAGGCGAACCGGATTGTGCCGGTCACCGTGGTCAAGGCCGGTCCATGCGTCGTCACCCAGGTGCGCACTACCGAGAAGGACGGCTACCAGGCGGTCCAGCTCGCCTTCGGGGCGATCGACCCACGCAAGGTCAACAAGCCGACCACCGGCCACTTCCGGGCCGCCGGGGTCACCCCGCGGCGCTACCTCGTGGAGCTGCGTACCAGTGCCTCCGATGAGTACACGGTCGGTCAGGAACTTGGCCCGGAGGTCTTCGAGGCCGGCCAGAAGGTCGACGTAACCGGTCGGAGCAAGGGCAAGGGAACCGCTGGGGTGATGAAGCGGCACGGCTTTGCCGGCTTGGGCGCTTCGCACGGCACCCAGCGCAAGCATCGCTCGCCAGGCTCGATCGGTGGCTGTGCCACCCCGGGCCGGGTGTTTAAGGGCGTCCGGATGGCTGGCCGGATGGGCAATGTCCAGACCACCACGATGAACATCACTGTGCACGGCGTGGACACCGAGGCCGGCCTGCTGCTGCTTCGGGGCGCGGTGCCCGGTCCGACCGGTGGCCTGGTGCTGGTCCGGACCGCGGTGAAGGGTGGTGCCGCCTGATGGCTCCGAAAGTCCACCCAGACGACGCCGGGTCGGCGACCACCGTGGAGGTACGTACGCCGGACGGCACGACCGCCGGCTCGGTCGAGCTGCCTGCCGAGATCTTTGCTGCGAAGGCGAACATTGCGCTGATGCACCAGGTCGTGGTGGCCCAGCAGGCCGCCGCCCGGCAAGGTACGCACAGCACCAAGACCCGCGGCGAGGTCCGTGGTGGTGGCAACAAGCCGTACCGGCAAAAGGGCACCGGCCGGGCCCGGCAAGGCTCGATCCGGGCGCCGCAGTTCACCGGCGGCGGTGTGGTGCATGGCCCGACGCCGCGCAGCTACGACCAGCGGACCCCGAAGAAGATGAAGGTGGCCGCGCTGCGGGGGGCGTTGTCCGACCGAGCCCGCGGTGGTCGGGTACACGTGGTCAGCGGCTTCGTCGCGGGCGAGACACCGTCGACAAAGGCGGCCCGGGCGGCCCTGGCCGCGGTGGTGAATGCCCGCCGGGTGCTGGTGGTCGCCGAGCGGTCCGACACGCTGACCTGGCTTTCGCTGCGCAACCTGCCCGCCGTGCACTTGATCGCGCCGGATCAGTTGAACACCTACGACGTATTGCTCAACGACGACGTGGTGTTCACCGAGGCTGCCTACCAGGCCTTCGTCGCCGGTCCTCACGGCCCGGGCGACCGGGCGACAGCCTCCCAGCGGGAAACCCTCCCCTCCACAGTGGACAGTGCACCGGCCGGAACGGACGAGGAGACCGCGCAGTGAGCACCGACCCCCGCGATATCCTGCTCGCTCCGGTGATCTCGGAGAAGAGCTATGGCCTGCTGGACGAAAACAAGTACACCTTTCTCGTCCACCCGGACGCGAACAAGACCCAAATCAAGATTGCGGTCCAGCAGGTTTTCAACGTGACCGTACGCAAGGTCAATACGCTCAACCGGCAGGGCAAGCGCAAGCGCACCCGGACCGGCTACGGCAAGCGCAAGGACACTAAGCGCGCCATCGTCACGCTGGCGCCCGGAGACCGCATCGAGGCATTCGGGGGCCCGGTCGGATGACCGGGCGTCGCGCGAGCTAAGGGGTCAGACACAGTGGGTATCCGAAAGTACAAGCCGACCACACCGGGCCGGCGTGGCGCCAGCGTGGCTGACTTCGTCGAGATCACCCGGTCGTACCCGGAGAAGTCGCTGGTCCGCCCGCTGCATTCCAAGGGTGGCCGCAACAACGCCGGCCGGATCACCACCCGGCACCAGGGCGGCGGCCACAAGCGCGCCTACCGGCTGATCGACTTCCGGCGGGCCGACAAGGACGGCGTTCCGGCGAAGGTTGCGCACATTGAGTACGACCCGAACCGCACCGCCCGGATCGCGCTGCTGCACTACGCCGACGGCGAGAAGCGTTACATTATCGCGCCGTCCCGGCTGCGCCAGGGCGACCGGGTGGAAAACGGTCCCAGTGCCGATATCAAGCCGGGTAACAACCTGCCGCTACGCAACATCCCGGTCGGCACTGTGGTGCACGCGATCGAGATGCGACCTGGTGGTGGGGCGAAGATCGCCCGGTCAGCCGGTGCGTCGGTCCAGCTCGTGGCCAAAGAAGGCCCGTACGCGCAGCTCCGGATGCCTTCCGGCGAGATTCGCAACGTCGATGTACGGTGCCGGGCCACCGTCGGCGAGGTGGGCAATGCCGAGCAGTCAAATATCAACTGGGGCAAGGCCGGCCGGATGCGCTGGAAGGGCAAGCGACCCAGCGTCCGGGGGGTCGCGATGAACCCGGTCGACCACCCGCATGGTGGTGGCGAGGGTAAGACCTCCGGTGGCCGGCACCCGGTCAACCCGAAGGGCAAGCCGGAGGGCCGTACCCGCCGGCGCAAGGCAAGCGACGCCATGATCGTGCGCCGCCGCAAGACCAACAAGAAGCGCTAGCGCGCTGAAGTAGTCGAGTACACCGAGTAGTCGAGCACAGGGGTAACGAGGTATGCCGCGCAGTCTGAAGAAGGGCCCGTTTGTCGACGACCACCTACTGAAGAAGGTGGACGTGCTGAACGAGTCGAACAAGAAGACCGTGATCAAGACTTGGTCTCGGCGGTCCACCATCATCCCGGACATGCTCGGCCACACCATCGCGGTGCACGACGGCCGCAAGCACGTACCTGTCTTCATCACCGAGGCGATGGTCGGGCACAAGCTCGGCGAGTTCGCGCCGACCCGGACCTTCCGGGGGCACGTCAAGGACGACCGCCGAGCCCGACGCAAGTAGGCCGGCCGCCACCCAAGTACGAGTGCGGCACCGCGATGCCGGACCGCACTGCCAGCCGCTGGACCCCAGACCACCGGGGATCAGCCGGACGACCAGACAGCGAGCAAGGGGACTGCGAATGGACGCCAAGGCCGCCTCGGCTGCCGAAGGTGCGCTGGAAGTTCCGCGTGCCAGGGCGCGGGCGACGTACGTCCGCGTGACGCCGATGAAGGCGCGGCGCGTGGTCGATCTGATCCGCGGGCTGCCCGCGGCAGAGGCACTGACCATCCTGCGGTTCGCCCCGCAGGCCGCCAGCGAACCGGTCTCGAAGGTGCTGGCCAGCGCGGTCGCCAACGCCCAGCACAACTTCAAGCTGGATCCCGAGACGCTCATCGTCGCCCGGGCGTACGTCGATGAGGGGCCGACCTTGAAGCGGTTCCGGCCGCGGGCGCAGGGTCGGGCGTACCGGATCCGCAAACGCACCAGCCATATCACCGTCGAGGTGGAAAGCGTGGCCAGGGCGCCCAAGTCCAAGCCCGGCGCCACCAAGAAGAAGTCGAACGCGAAGGGGAGGACCCGCTAGTGGGTCAGAAGGTCAACCCGCACGGGTTCCGGCTCGGCATCACTACCGAGTGGAAGTCCCGGTGGTTCGCGGACAAGCTCTATAAGGACTACGTCGCCGAGGATGTGGCGATCCGCCGGATGATGACCCGCGGGATGGAGCGGGCCGGCATTTCCCGGGTGGAGATCGAGCGCACCCGGGACCGGGTCCGGGTGGACATCCACACCGCCCGGCCGGGCATCGTGATTGGCCGTCGCGGTGCCGAGGCGGACCGGATCCGGGCCGAGCTGGAGAAGCTGACCAGCAAGCAGGTCCAGCTCAACATTCTGGAGGTCAAGAACCCGGAGGCCGACGCGCAGCTCGTCGCGCAAGGAGTGGCCGAGCAGCTCTCCAGTCGGGTCAGCTTCCGCCGGGCAATGCGCAAGGCGATGCAGTCGGCGATGAAGAGCCCGGGCGTGCGAGGCATCCGGGTGCAGTGCGGCGGCCGGCTCGGTGGCGCGGAGATGTCCCGCTCGGAGTTCTACCGCGAGGGCCGGGTGCCGCTGCACACGCTGCGGGCCAACATCGACTACGGCATGTACGAAGCCCGTACCACCTTCGGCCGGATCGGGGTGAAGGTGTGGATCTACAAGGGTGATGTGCCGGCCGGTAGCAAGGTGGAGCGGGAGACCGCCGAGTCGCAGACCCGGGCACCGCGGCGCGCGGGGCCGGCCAGTGGTCGGCCTCGCCGGTCCGGTGCGTCCGGTACGACCGCAACGGGCACCGAGGCGGGTCGGGCCGCCGCCCAGGCCGAGCGGCCGGTCCCAGCCGGGTCCGAGCCACCCGGCGCCGCGGCGCCGGGCCAGGAGGGCTGAGCTGATGCTGGTCCCACGTAAAGTCAAGCACCGCAAGCAGCACCACCCGAAGCGGACCGGTGCGGCCAAGGGCGGCACTAGGGTCAACTTCGGTGAGTACGGGATCCAGGCGCTGGAGCCGCACTACGTGACCAACCGGCAGATCGAGTCGGCCCGGATCGCGATGACCCGCTATATCCGCCGTGGCGGCAAGGTCTGGATCAACATTTTCCCGGACCGGCCGCTGACCAAGAAGCCGGCCGAGACCCGGATGGGTTCCGGCAAGGGCTCGCCGGAGTGGTGGATCGCCAATGTCAAGCCCGGCCGGGTGATGTTTGAGTTGTCCGGGGTGCCGGAGCCGGTAGCCCGGGAGGCAATGCGCCTGGCGATGCACAAGCTCCCGATGAAGTGCCGTTTCGTCAAACGCGAGGTTGGTGAGTCCTGATGCCAGCGGGAACCCCCCCCGCGGAGCTGCGCGAACTCCCCGACGAGGAGTTGCAGTCGCGGTTGCGTGAGGCCAAGGAGGAGTTGTTTAACCTCCGCTTCCAGATGGCAACCGGTCAACTGGACAACAACCGGCGGCTGCGTACGGTCCGTCGCGATATCGCCAAGATCTATACGATCCTGCGCGAGCGCGAGCTGGGCCTGTCGGTCGCCCCCGATGCTGAGGGTGTGGCATGAGCGAGACGACGGCAGGCGCTGCCGGCCAGGCCCCGACCGCGCCGGTGCGCAATCGGCGCAAGGTGCGGGAGGGCATGGTGGTCAGCGACAAGATGGACAAGACCGTGGTGGTCGCGGTCGAGGACCGGGTCAAGCACCCGCTGTACGGCAAGGTGCTGCGCCGTACCAGCAAGCTGAAGGCGCACGATGAACAGAACAGTTGCGGCATCGGCGACCGGGTGCTGCTGATGGAGACCCGGCCACTGTCGGCGACCAAGCGCTGGCGGGTCGTCGAGATCCTAGAAAAGGCGAAGTAGCAACAGCGAAATAGTAAGCGAAGCAACAGCACGGTACGGACACTGCCTGCGCCGGTTGGCGCAGCCGAAGGTTGGGGTTGACGTGATCCAGCAGGAGTCGCGACTGCGGGTCGCCGACAACACCGGAGCCAAGGAGATCTTGTGTATCCGGGTACTCGGCGGCTCTGGTCGGCGCTATGCCGGTATCGGCGACATCATCGTGGCCACGGTCAAGGACGCGCTGCCCGGTGCTGGGGTCAAGAAGGGTGACGTCGTGAAGGCGGTCATCGTCCGTACCGCGAAGGAGCGGCGGCGGCCGGACGGCTCCTACATCCGGTTCGACGAGAACGCGGCCGTGCTGATCAAGGCCGACAACGAGCCGCGTGGTACCCGCATCTTCGGCCCGGTGGGCCGGGAGCTGCGGGAAAAGAGATTCATGAAGATTATCTCGTTGGCGCCGGAGGTGTTGTAGGTGAAGGTGAAGAAGGGCGACACGGTCGTCGTGATCGCCGGTAAGGACAAGGGTGCCAAGGGCCGGGTGATCGCCTCCTTGCCAAAGCGGCAGCGGGTGATCGTCGAGGGCGTCAACCGCGTCAAGAAACACACCCGGGTCAGCACCACCGGCCGGGGTGCGCAAACTGGTGGGATCATTACCCAGGAGGCGGCCATCCACGTCAGCAACGTGATGGTGGTGGACAGCGATGGCAAGCCGACCCGGGTCGGCTACCGCAAGGACGAGGACGGGCGGAAGGTTCGCATTTCGCGCCGTACCGGTAAGGACATCTGAGCATGACCAGCACTGACACCGTACGGACGGTGCCGCGCCAGAAGGTGCGTTACCGCGACGAGATCCTGCCTGCGCTTCGTGAGCAGTTCGGCTATCCCAACGTCATGCAGATCCCCGGCCTGGTCAAGGTCGTGGTGAACATGGGCGTTGGCGAGGCCGCCCGGGATGCCAAGCTGATCGATGGCGCGCTGCGCGATCTGGCCACCATCACCGGTCAGAAGGCCCAGATCCGCCGGGCCACCAAGTCCATCGCCCAGTTCAAGCTGCGCGAGGGCATGCCGATCGGGGCAAAGGTGACGTTGCGCGGGGATCGGATGTGGGAATTTCTGGATCGGCTGCTGACCATTGCGCTGCCGCGGATCCGGGACTTCCGCGGGTTGTCCGACCGGCAGTTCGACGGCCGCGGTAACTACACCTTCGGGCTGACCGAGCAGTCCATGTTCCACGAGATTGACATGGACAAGATTGATCGGCAGCGCGGTATGGACATCACGGTGGTCACCACCGCCAACACCGATGACGAGGGCCGGGCGCTGCTGAGGCTGCTGGGCTTCCCGTTCAAGGAGAGCTGACACATGGCCAAGACCGCCCTGGTCAACAAGGCGAAGCAGAAGCCGAGGTTCGCGGTCCGCGGCTACACCCGCTGCCAGCGTTGCGGCCGGCCGCGCTCGGTGTACCGCAAGTTCGGGCTGTGCCGGATCTGCCTGCGCGAGATGGCGCATCGGGGCGAGCTGCCCGGCGTGACCAAGTCGAGCTGGTAGCCCGTACCTCCCCGGAAGACGGGTTAGCCCATTTCCTCCTTCGCCGCAGGCCCGCCGGTCTGAGCTGGGAACCACGGCGAGAAAGGCACCAGATGCCATGACCATGACAGACCCGATCGCAGACATGCTCACCCGGCTGCGTAACGCCAACACGGCGTACCACGACTTGGTGCAGATGCCGCATTCAAAGCTGAAGTCGCACATTGCCGAGATCCTCCAGCAGGAGGGATACATTGCCGGTTGGTCCGTCACCGATGGTGACAAGGGCAAGGAACTGATCGTCGAGCTGAAGTATGGTCCGAACCGGGAACGCAGCATTGCTGGCGTACGCCGGGTCTCTAGGCCGGGGCTGCGGGTGTACGCGAAGTCCACCAGCCTGCCCAGGGTGCTCGGTGGGCTGGGCGTCGCGATCATCTCGACGTCCTCCGGCCTGCTGACCGACCGGCAGGCCGCCAAACGCAGGATGGGCGGGGAAGTCCTCGCCTATGTCTGGTGAGCGGGGAAGGAAGCGGATATGTCGCGTATCGGTAGGCTGCCAGTCCCCGTACCGGCCGGGGTGGACGTGACCATCGAAGGCCGGAAGGTCATCGTCAAGGGTCCCAAGGGCGAGCTGTCGCACACTGTCGTCGCGCCAATCACGGTGCAGCGCGAGGAGGATGGCAGTCTGCTGGTGCGGCGCCCCGACGACGAGCGGGCGAGCCGGTCCCTGCACGGGCTGTCCCGGACCTTGGTCGCGAACATGGTGATCGGGGTGACCCAGGGCTATGCCAAGACTCTGGAGATCGTCGGCACCGGCTACCGAGTGGTAGCCAAAGGTAGTGACCTGGAGTTCGCTCTCGGGTTCAGCCACCCGGTGCCGGTCAAGGCGCCGGACGGGATCAACTTCCGGGTGGAGACTCCGACCCGGTTCGTGGTCGAGGGCATTGACAAGCAAAAGGTCGGCGAGGTAGCCGCCAGCATCCGTAAGATCCGCCCGCCGGAGCCGTATAAGGGCAAGGGTGTGCGGTATCAGGGTGAGGCAGTCCGCCGCAAGGCCGGGAAGACGGGTAAGTAAGCCATGGCGAGCGCAACTTCGATCACTCGCAAGGCGCAGCCGAGCGGCGTGGCCGCGCAGCGGCGCGGCAGCCGAGCGCGCCGGCACTACCGGCTGCGCAAGAAGGTCGTCGGTACGCCCGAGCGGCCCCGGCTAGTGGTGACCAGGTCCAGCCGGCACATCTACGTCCAGGTCGTCGACGACAGCCGGGGGGTCACCCTCGCCTCCGCGTCGACCTACAAGTTCACCGCCGAGGGCGATAAGACCGCGCAGGCCAGGAAGGTCGGCCAAATGATCGCCGAGCGGGCCCGGCAGGCCGGCATCAGCAAGGTGGTCTTCGACCGCGGCGGCAACAAGTACCACGGCCGGGTTGCCGCGGTGGCCGAGGCAGCCCGCGAGGGTGGGTTGGAGCTGTAATGATCATTGAGATAAACGGAAGGACCACCTGATGCCAGGACCGCAGCGCCGAGCCGGGGGAAGCGGCGGCGACCGCGACCGCCGGGACCGTCGGGACGGTGGCCGGGGTGGACCGGCCGCCGAGAAGACCCCGCATCTGGAGCGGGTCGTCGCGATCAACCGGGTGGCCAAGGTCGTCAAGGGCGGTCGCCGGTTCAGCTTCACCGCGCTGGTCGTGGTGGGTGACGGCGACGGCACCGTCGGGGTCGGCTACGGCAAGGCCAAGGAGGTGCCGGCCGCGATCGCCAAAGGCGTCGAGGAGGCCAAGAAGCACTTCTTCAAGGTGCCGCGGATCGGCAGCACGATCCCGCATCCGATCACCGGCGAGGCCGCCGCGGGGGTGGTGCTGCTCAAGCCAGCCAGCCCTGGTACCGGCGTCATTGCCGGTGGCGCGGTGCGGGCGGTGCTGGAGTGCGCCGGCATCCACGACGTGCTGTCCAAGAGCCTCGGCTCGGACAACCCGATCAACATCGTGCACGCCACCGTCGCCGCCTTGAAGGGTCTGGTCCGGCCGGAGGAAGTCGCGGCCAGGCGCGGCCTGCCGCTGGAGGACGTTGCGCCGCCGCGGCTGCTGCGGGCGCGGGCCGGGCAGGGGGTGTGAGACGTGGCTCGGCTGAAGGTTACCCAAGTACGGTCCGCGATCGGCACCAAGCGCAATCAGCGGGAGACGCTGCGTTCGCTCGGGCTGAAGCGGATCCACGACGTCGTCGTCAAGGAAGACCGGCCGGAGATCCGCGGGATGGTGAACACCGTGCCGCACCTGGTCTCGGTCGAGGAGGTCGAGTAACCCATGACGATCAAGATCCACCATTTGCGGCCGGCTCCAGGCTCCAACACCAAGAAGACCCGGGTGGGGCGTGGCGGGGGCTCCAAGGGCAAGACCGCTGGACGCGGCACCAAGGGCACCAAGGCCCGCCACCAGGTGCCAGACCACTTTGAGGGTGGCCAGATGCCCATCCACATGCGGTTGCCGAAGCTGAAGGGCTTCAAGAACCGGTTCCGGGTGGAGTATCAGGTTGTCAACGTGGCGCGGCTGGCGCATTTGTTCCCCGACGGCGGCGACATCGGTCCGGAGCAGATGATCCAGGCCGGCGCGGTACGCAAGGACTCGCTGGTCAAGGTGCTGGGTGCCGGGGAGCTGGCCGGGGTCACCCTGAACGTGACCGCGCACGCGTTCTCCGACACGGCCAAGGAGAAGATCACCGCGGCCGGCGGCACGGTTACCGAGCTGTGAGGACCGTCAGCGCCGTCACGGGGCCCGGACCGCCGGTCCGGCCGGCGGCCGGTGCGGTCGCACCGGCCGATCTCAGGTCGGGCTGCTGCCCGGCGCGGTTCGCCTGTTAGAGTCGCACCCTGCGGATTGGGTGTTGCTGCGTTGTCGTACGGGCCCGCTCCGTTCCAGACCGTAACTGCCCGGGCGTCACAAGCGACCCGGCGACCCAACCGACATACCGGAGTGGTGCCGGTCCGTTGGTGGCGCAGGAGGATTCGTGCTTTCCGCGTTCGCATCGGCGTTTCGGACGCCTGACCTGCGCCGGAAGCTGCTCTTCTCGCTGGGCATCCTTGCCCTGTACCGGCTCGGAGCTAGCATTCCGACGCCGGGCGTGTCGACGAAGAACATCAACCAGTGCATCTCGGTGGTCAACAACGGGGCCTCGAAGAATCTGTACAGCCTGGTCAACCTGTTCAGTGGCGGCGCACTGCTGAAGCTGTCGATCTTCGCGTTGGGCATCATGCCCTACATCACAGCGAGCATCATCATCCAGTTGCTCACCGTGGTGATCCCGCGGTTCGAGGTGCTGCGTAAGGAGGGTCAGTCGGGCCAGCAGAAGCTGACCCAGTACACCCGTTACCTGACTGTCGGGCTGGCCATCCTGCAGTCCACCGGCATCGTCGCGCTGGCCAGGAGTGGTCAACTGTTCGCCGGTTGCACGCTGCCGGTCATTACCAACCAGTCGGTCTTCAGCCTGAGTGGCATGGTGATCACCATGACCGCCGGTACCGCGGTGATCATGTGGCTGGGTGAGCTGATCACTGACCGCGGGGTCGGCAACGGCATGTCGGTGCTGATCTTCACCTCGATCGCGGCTCGGATCCCGTCCGAGGGTGGCACCCTGCTGAGCAACGGTGGCGGCTTCGTGTTCACCCTGATCTGCCTGCTCGGGCTGGCGATCATCGCGGCGGTGGTCTTCGTTGAGCAGGCCCAGCGGCGGATCCCGGTACAGTATGCCAAGCGGATGGTCGGCCGCCGGATGTACGGCGGCACCTCGACCTACCTGCCGCTCAAGGTCAACCAGGCGGGCGTTATCCCGGTCATCTTCGCCTCCTCGCTGCTGTACTTGCCGCAGCTTGTCAGCAGCCTGTCCAGCAACGGAACCAGCACCGGTTGGTGGCAGCGGTTCGTCGCCAACCAGCTCGTCAACCAGGCAAGTATGGTGCACATCTCGATTTACTTCCTGTTGATCGTCTTCTTCACCTACTTCTACGTGTCGATCACCTTCAACCCCGAGGAGCGGGCCGACGACATGAAGAAGTACGGCGGGTTCATCCCGGGTATCCGACCGGGACGGCCGACCGCCGAGTACCTCAGCTTCGTGCTCTCTAGGATCACCTTGCCCGGCTCGCTGTACCTGGCCGTGGTAGCCGTATTGCCGAACTTCTTCTTCACCTTCACCTCAGGCAACAACCAGAACTTCCCGTTCGGTGGCACCGCGGTACTGATCATGGTCGGGGTGGGTCTGGACACGGTGAAGCAAATCGAGAGCCAGCTCATGCAACGCAACTACGAAGGATTCCTGCGGTAGTGACCGGCCCCGGAAACCGCACCGTGGGTACCCGACCCTGGCGGGTGTCGGGTGTTCCGGCAGGCCGTCCGACTATCCGGGGGTACTAGGTGCGGCTGGTACTCGTTGGCCCGCCGGGTGCAGGCAAGGGCACGCAGGCGCAGTTCGTCGCCGCGTACTTCGCCATCCCCAAGATCTCCACCGGAGACATCTTCCGGGCCAACGTCAGCCAGGGCACCGAGCTGGGAGTGTCTGCCAAACGGTACATGGACGCCGGCGATCTGGTCCCGGACAAGATCACCAACGCAATGGTCCGCGACCGGTTGGCCGAGGACGACGCCGGCGACGGGTTTCTGCTCGACGGCTTCCCGCGTACCGTGCCGCAGGCCGAGACGCTGGACACCATGCTCGCCGAGCTGGGCACCAAGCTGGATGTGGTGCTGGAGCTGGTGGTAGATGACGAAGAGGTCATCCGGCGGCTGTCTGGCCGGCGCACCTGCCGTACCTGCGGGCATATTTGGCACATCGACTTCGACCCGCCCACCAAGGACGGGGTATGCGACAGTTGCGGCGGTGAGCTGTTCCAGCGCGACGACGATCTGCCCGAGACCATCCGACACCGGCTGGAGGTGTACGCCGAGCAGACCGCGCCCCTAGTTGCGTTCTATGCCGATCGTGGCATCTTGATCGGGATCGACGCCACCGGACCGGTCGATGACATCACTGAGCGGGCGACCGATGCGTTGCGCCACATCGATGGCTGAGCTGGAGGCTGGCGTATGGTCGCAAGGCAGCTTCGACGCTGGGGGTGGTGGAACCGGATGATTCAGCTCAAGACTAACGATGAAATCGCGCGGATGCGCGTCGCTGGCCTGGTCGTGTGCCAGACGCTGGCCACCCTGCGGGCCGCGGTCGTGCCGGGGGTCACGACCGCCGAGCTGGACGCGATCGCTGAGGAGTCGATCCGGGGGGCCGGAGCCACCCCGTCCTTCCTCGGTTACCGCGGCTTTCCGGCCCGGATCTGCACCTCGGTGAATGAAGAGGTCGTGCACGGCATCCCGCGCAAGAGCAAGGTGCTGCGGGAGGGCGACGTGCTGTCCATCGACTGCGGCGCGATCGTGGACGGCTGGCACGGTGACTCGGCGATCAGCGTGGGCGTGGGCGAGGTGGCGCCGGAGCACGTCGAGCTGATGCGGGTCTGCGAGGAGTCAATGTGGGCCGGCCTGGCTGCCGCCGTGATCCCCAACTCGGGGGCCAGCCGCACGCTGCGTGACATTGGCACCGCGGTGGAGCGGGTCGTTGCGCCCCGCGGCTACGGCATCGTGGACAACTATGGCGGGCACGGCATTGGCACCGAGATGCACCAAGATCCGCACCTGCTCAACCACTCTCGCCAACCGCGCGGTCCACGACTGGTGTCCGGCCTGTGCCTGGCCATCGAACCGATGATCACGATGGGCTCACCGGACACCCGTGAGCTAGCCGACGGCTGGACGGTCGTCACCATCGATGGCTCGTACGCGGCGCACTTCGAGCACACCGTGGCGATCACCGCCGATGGTCCGTGGGTCCTGACCGCCGAGGACGGCGGCGCGGCGAAGCTGGCCGAGTTCGGGGTGCAGATCGCGGCCCGGACCGGCTGACCGGCACCATGGAGCGCTGCCGGACCTGCGACCGGCCCGCCGGAGTGGGACAGATATCAGGCGCGGAACTGGCGGTTCCGGCGTTAGAGTGGAGCCGTGTCTGGGGAAACGACGCCGTACGACCAGGTGCGGGCCGGCAACGCCGACCGCGAGGCGGTCGTTTCGCGACTGAACAAGGCTTTCAGTGAGGGTCGGCTGGAGCTAACCGAGCTGGATGAGCGGGTGAGTGCGGCGTACGCCGCAAAGACCCTGGGCGAGCTGCGCCCGCTGACCGCCGATCTGCCGGCTGAGCCAACCGGTCATGGGGGGCCAACCGGTAGTACGCCAACCGGTAGTACCCCGCCCCATCCGCCGACCCCGCTACGCCGGCCGACCAGCACCGCTGATCTCAAGCAGGCTGCTTTAGAGCTAGCTCACCAGCGGATCAATGCCAAGGTGGCCCGGGATCACGAGCGTACCCTCCGCCGGCAGCAGCGCCGGGACCTGACCCGCCAGCTCACCGACACCCACCCGGTGCTGGCTTGGGCGACGGCGAGCACCATTTGCTTCGTGATTTGGCTGGTCAGCGGCATCACCGGTGGTGGGTTACAGGCACCCTGGTTTTTGTGGGTGGCCGGGCCGTGGGGCGCGCTGCTGCTGATGCGGTACCTTGGCCAGCGGTCGTCCTGATCCGGTTGGCCGGGCTACCGGCAGGAGCCGAGAGGGTGTACGCGTGACCGCGGAGCTGCCTGGCGCCGACGCGACGCGGGCCGGTAACGCGGAGCGGGAGGTCGTGGTCGGGCGGCTCAATGACGCTTTCGCGGAGGGCCGGCTGGACCTCGCTGAGCTGGATGAGCGAGTTGCCCAGGCATACGCGGCCAAGACTCTCGGTGAGCTGCGACCGCTGCTGGCCGATTTGCCGCTCACCAGCGAGTCGCGGCCAGCCCGGCCGGCGTCGGCTACCCAGCCCACCACCCCACCGTCCCGCTCGCCCGCACCGCGGTCGGGCCGGGTAGCCGCCCTACCAGGCTGGCTGCGCTGGCAGATCTACCCGTGGGCCACCGTGGTCGGCATCAACGTGATGATCTGGCTGCTGGTCAGCATCGGCAGCCGTTCTGTGGCCTACCCGTGGCCGCTGTGGGTAGCGGGCCCCTGGGGCGTGGTCATCCTGGCCCAGGCGCTGGTGGCCCGCGCCGAGCGGCAACACCGTTGAGCGGATGAGGTCGTAGCATCTGCCACCCCGGCGCGGTCCGCGTAGTGATCATTTGCGGCTGCCAGCCCCGGTTGGCGATCGCGCCCGGACATCCGTACACTCGTGTGTCGGTGTCTTGTCGCCGTCCTGCGGGTGCTGTGGCCGCATCTACGGACGACGCCCTCTGACGGATACCGGCCGGATCCAGGTGCGCAAGCACATGTCACGATTGCGGGAGGACATGCCCAAAAAGGACGGGGCCATTGAGGTCGAAGGCCGAGTTGTCGAGCCGCTACCGAACGCCATGTTTCGGGTGGAGCTGACCAACGGACACAAGGTACTGGCGCACATCAGCGGCAAGATGCGACAGCACTACATCCGGATCCTCCCCGAGGACCGGGTGGTCGTTGAACTCTCACCCTACGATCTCACCCGCGGGCGCATCGTCTACCGCTACAAGTAGTCCGACCCCCACGCAGCAACGGGCCCGGTTGCACGGCTGCGTACCGATCAGGAGTGGCAACAGCCGTGAAGGTCAAACCGAGCGTCAAGAAGATCTGCGACAAGTGCAAGGTGATCCGCCGGCACGGACGGGTCATGGTCATCTGCGAGAACCTGCGCCACAAGCAGCGCCAGGGCTAGCAGGCGTCATTCGCGTTCCGACCGCGACCGGCTCCCCGGCCAGCCGCGGATACCCCCGGTCGGAGGCTGGGGCCCGTCGAGGGCAGACGGGGATCGGGCCGCGTCAGACCTCCGCGGGATCGTGAGGAGTACCGCCCGATCATGGCACGACTCGTTGGCGTCGATCTCCCCCGCGAGAAGCGGTTGGAGATCGCGCTCACCTACATCTACGGCATTGGCCGGACCCGGTCCACCGAGACGCTGAAGCAGACCGGGGTCGACCCTGACCAGCGGGTCCGGGACCTCTCCGATGAGGACCTGGTCCGGCTCCGCGACTGGATTGAGGCGAACTACAAGGTCGAGGGTGACCTCCGCCGCGAGGTCGCCCAAGACATCCGGCGCAAGATCGAGATCGGCTGCTACCAGGGGCTGCGGCACCGTCGTGGCCTGCCCGTACACGGCCAGCGCACCAAGACCAACGCGCGCACCCGCAAGGGCCCCAAGAAGACCATCGCCGGCAAGAAGAAGGTCGGCCGGAAGTAGCCTGGGTAGTACGCCATCGGCCACGCACTCGACTCTCAGCGATCTGGAGATACCACACAGAATGCCTCCCAAGAGCCGCCCTGGCGCGCAGATCAAGAAGGTCCGGCGCAAGGAGAAGAAAAACATCGCTCACGGGCACGCCCACATCAAGAGCACCTTCAACAACACCATCGTCACGATCACCGACCCAGTCGGGAACGTGATCGCGTGGGCCTCCGCTGGCCACGTCGGCTTCAAGGGCTCCCGAAAGTCCACCCCGTACGCCGCCCAGATGGCTGCCGAGAACGCCGCCCGTAAGGCGCATGAGCACGGCATGCGCAAGGTCGACGTGTTCGTCAAGGGTCCGGGCTCGGGCCGGGAGACCGCAATCCGGTCGTTGCAGGCGACCGGGCTGGAGGTCGGCTTGATCCAGGACGTGACCCCGCAGCCACACAACGGCTGCCGCCCGCCCAAGCGCCGGCGGGTCTGAGGCATCGGAGGAGGAGACCCAGATGGCTCGTTACACCGGTGCCGACTGCCGGCTGTGCCGGCGGGAGAAGATGAAGCTGTTCCTTAAGGGCAGCAAGTGCGACGGTCCGAAGTGCCCGATCGAGTCCCGCCCGTACCCACCGGGCGAGCACGGCCGCGGTCGGACCAAGGAGAGCGAGTACTTGCTGCAGTTGCGGGAGAAGCAAAAGGCTAAGCGGGTCTACGGCGTACTGGAGAAGCAGTTCGCCCGCTACTACGTCGAGGCCAGCCGGAAGACCGGCAAGACCGGCGAGACGTTGCTGCAGATCCTGGAGACCCGGCTGGACAACGTAGTCTTCCGGGCGGGCTTCGCGCACTCCCGGGACGCCGCCCGGCAACTGGTCCGGCACGGCCACTTCCTAGTCAACGGCCGCAAGGTGGATATCCCGTCGTACCGGGTCAGTCCGAACGATATCGTTGAGGTACGGGAGAAGTCCCGCGAGCTGACTCCGTTCGTGGTGGCCCGGGCCGAGGCTGGGTCTCGCCAGGTGCCGCCGTGGCTGGAGGTTATCTCTACCCAGTTGCGCATACTGGTCCATGCCCTGCCGGCCCGGCAGGTCATCGACACCCCGGTCCAAGAGCAGCTCATCGTCGAGCTCTTCTCGAAGTAAGCCACCCATCTCCCGGCGCCATATGGCGGGTGCCGCGAGAAACCAGGGAAGGACGACCATGCTTATCACTCAACGGCCCACCCTCACCGAAGAGCCGATCGACGAGTTCCGCTCGCGGTTCGTCATCGAGCCACTGGAGCCAGGGTTCGGCTACACCCTCGGCAACTCGCTGCGCCGTACCCTGCTGTCCTCCATCCCGGGCGCGGCGGTGACCAGCATCCGGATCGACGGCGTGCTGCACGAGTTCACCACCGTACCGGGGGTGAAGGAAGACGTCACCGACCTCATCCTCAACCTCAAGGACCTCGTGGTCAGCTCGGAGTCGGACGAGCCGGTGACCATGTACTTGCGCAAGCAGGGTCCGGGTGAGGTGACCGCCGCGGACATCGCACCGCCGGCCGGCGTCGAGGTGCATAACTCCACCCTGCACCTAGCCACCATCAACAAGAAGGGCCGGCTGGAGATCGAGCTGACCGTCGAGCGCGGTCGCGGCTACGTGCCGGCCACCCAGAACAAGCAGCCTGGTCAGGAGATCGGCCGGATCCCGGTGGACTCCATCTACTCGCCGGTGCTGAAGGTCAACTACAAGGTCGAGGCCACCCGGGTCGAGCAGCGTACTGACTTCGACCGGCTGATCGTCGACATTGAGACCAAAGCGTCGATCACGCCCCGGGACGCGGTGGCCAGCGCCGGCAAGACGCTGGTGGAGCTGTTCGGTCTGTTCCGCGAACTCAACGTGGAGGCCGAGGGCATTGAGGTTGGCCCGTCGCCGGCCGAGGCGGCCGACATCGCCAACTTCAACATGCCGATTGAGGAGATGGAGCTGACCGTCCGGTCATACAACTGCCTCAAGCGGGAAGGCATTCATACCGTGGGGGAGCTGCTGTCCCGCAGTGAGGCCGATCTGCTCGATATCCGCAACTTCGGGGCCAAGTCGATCGATGAGGTGAAGGCGAAGCTGGCCAGCATGGGTCTGGCGCTCAAGGACAGCCCGCCCGGCTTTGACCCGGCTCGCGCGGTGGAGGGCTTTGCCGCGGACGGCACCGGGTACGACGACGGCCAGGACTTCGCCGAGACCGAACAGCTTTAGCCGCGCAGATCTACCGCACCTGGCGAGAGGGACCTCGCCGCACCGATAAGGGGAGCCACCGTCATGCCCACGCCGACCAAAGGCCACCGTCTCGGCGCTGGCCCAGCGCACGAACGGCTGATGCTCGCCAACCTGGCGACCTCGCTGTTCGAGCACGGGCGGATCACCACGACGACGGCCAAGGCGAAGCGGCTGCGGCCACTGGCCGAGCGGCTGATCACCTTTGCCAAGCGGGGCGACCTGCACGCCCGGCGGCAGGTGATGACCGTGGTGCGCGACAAGGACATCGTGCACAAGCTGTTCGCCGAGATCGGGCCGATGTACTCCGCGCGGCCCGGCGGCTACACCCGGATCATCAAGGTCGGACCGCGTAAGGGTGACAACGCGCCCATGGCGCAAATCTCCCTGGTCGAGGCGATGACCGAGGCGGCCTCGGTGGTCGACGAGGCGGAGCAGGCGCGGGGCACCCGGTTCGCGGCGCGGAAGGCGCCGACTGGGCGTACCGCTGAGTCGGCGCGTGACCTAGCCGCGGAGTCCGAGACCGCGGCTAGGGTCGCCGACCAGGCTGATGCTGCGGACGCAGCCGGCTCCGCCGAGCCGGCCAGCCAGTGGCACGATCATGGCGATTCGACCGAGTAAGTCCCGGTACCGTTGGGTTCGGACAGCTCGAGTCGGACCTCTACGGTGTGTTCGGCCCCTGAGGACCGGGTACGGCTGCGGCTGGACCTAGGCTATGACGGCGGCGGGTTCGCTGGGTGGGCTCGGCAGCCTGGTCAGCGTACCGTCCAGGGTGTCCTGGAGGAGGCGCTGGCCCGGCTGCTGCGGGCCGACACCGCGCTGAGTGTCGCCGGCCGTACCGATGCCGGCGTGCACGCCACCGGCCAGGTCGCACATACTGACGTGCCGGTGGCCCGTTGGGCGGAGCTGGCCGATACCCTGCTGCGCCGGCTGAACGGCGTGCTGCCGGCCGATGTCCGGGTCCGGCGGGTTATCCCTGCGCCGGCCGGTTTTGACGCCCGGTTCTCCGCGCTGGACCGCCGCTACGCCTACCGGGTGACCGACGAGCCGTCCGGTCCGGACCCCCTGCGCCGGCACGACACCCTCGGCTGGCCCCGGCCGCTGGATCTGGACCGGCTGCGCGCCGGTTCCGCAGGGCTGCTCGGCGAGCACGACTTTGCCGCGTACTGCCGGCGCCGGGACGGGGCGAGTACGCTGCGCCGGCTGCTCCGGCTGGACTGGCAGCGCGACCCCGATGGGGTGCTGGTGGCGACCGTACAGGCGGATGCGTTTTGCCACTCTATGGTGCGCGGGCTGATCGGCGCGCTGCTGGCGGTCGGCGACGGCCGGCACGACCCGGACTGGCCAGCCGGGCTGCTGGCCCGGCGGGAGCGGTCCGGCGCGGTCACTGTCGCACCAGCGCACGGCTTAACCCTGGTCGCGGTTAGCTATCCGGCGGCCCCGCTGTTGGCCGACCGAGCCGTACAGACCCGGCGTCGCCGCGGCTAGCGTTTTGCCCTGCCGAAACCTAGCCGGTATCGTAGCCTGCTGGCACACCCGGCGGCCCAGAGCAGTCCAGCAGGCGATTCCGGTCGTACGCACGCAGGTGTCCCACCACACCCGAGCGAGAAGGTAGACCTGTGCGCACCTACAGCCCCAAGCCCGCCGAGATCACCCATGCCTGGCATGTGATCGACGCGACCGACATCGTGCTTGGCCGGCTGGCCAGCCAGATCGCCATCTTGTTGCGGGGCAAGCACAAGGCACAGTTCGCCCCGCATCTGGACACCGGTGACTTCGTGGTGGTCGTGAACGCCGCCAAGGTGGCGCTGTCCGGCACCAAGCGGGAGACCAAGTTCGAGTACCGGCACTCCGGCTACCCCGGTGGTTTGCGCAAGCGTAGCTATGGCGAGCTGCTGGACACCCGGCCGGAACGGGTGATCGAGCGGGCCGTTCGCGGCATGTTGCCGAAGAACAGCCTCGGCCGCCACATGCTGCGCAAGCTGAAGGTCTACGCTGGTCCGGAGCATCCGCACGCGGCACAGCAGCCGGTGCCGTTCGAGATTACCCAGGTCGCGCAGTAGCCGCGCCGAGCCGTCCGAGCAGTAGGAGATATCAGGCGTGACCACCGCCACCACCCTCGGGACCGACCCGTCCGCCGCACCGGTGCCCAAACCGGCCGTGACCGGCGGCACCCTCAAGCCGATGGTCGGCCGGCGCAAGGAAGCCGTCGTACGGGTCCGGCTGTTGCCCGGCTCGGGCAGCTTCACGCTCAACGGTCGCACCCTGGAGGTGTACTTCCCCAACAAGGTGCACCAGCAGATCGTCAAGGAGCCGTTGGTCACGGTGGACCGCTTGGAGCAGTACGACGTGTTCGCCAACCTGCGCGGTGGCGGCGTGTCGGGGCAGGCCGGTGCGCTACGTCTGGCCATCGCCCGGGCCTTGGTCAGCCTGTCGGCAGACGACCGGCCAGCGCTGAAGAAGGCGGGTTTTCTGACCCGTGACGCCCGGGAGACAGAGCGGAAGAAGTACGGTCTGAAAAAGGCTCGCAAGGCGCCGCAGTACTCCAAGCGGTAAGCGCGCTGCACGAAACGTACGAGCAGGCGGCCCGGGTCGGGCCGCCTGCTTCTGCGTGCGTGCCACCTACAGGGGGAATCATGGCTCGGCTGTTCGGCACCGACGGCGTACGGGGTCTTGCTAACCGCGATCTCAGTGCGGAACTAGCCACGGCGGTCGCGGTCGCAGCCGTATACGTGCTGCACGACGGGACCGACAGGGGCTCGGCAGGGGGGGGCTTGAGGCGTGCTGACCGACCGGTGGCAGTGGTCGGCCGCGACCCCCGGGCCAGCGGCGAGATGCTGGAAGCCGCCGTACTGGCCGGGCTGACCAGCGCCGGAGCGGACGTGCTACGGGTGGGCGTGCTGCCCACCCCTGCGGTCGCGTACTTGATGGCCGAGGTTGGCGCTGACCTCGGGGTGATGCTGTCGGCCAGCCACAACCCGATGCCGGACAACGGGGTCAAGCTGTTCGGGCCCGGCGGCCACAAGCTGCCGGACGCGGTGGAGGACGAGATCGAGGCCCGGCTGGCGGAGACCTGGCAGCGGCCGACCGGCGCCGGCATCGGCCGGATCCGGAACCTGCCGGACCCGGTCGAGCGGTACGCCGCGCACTTGCTGGGCACGGTGCCGGCCGGCGAGCCGCTGGCCGGCCTGCACGTGGTGGTCGACTGCGCGAACGGCGCCGCCGCCACGGTGGCGCCACTGGTGTACGGCCGGGCCGGGGCGAAGGTGACCGCGCTGGCCGCCGAGCCGGACGGGCTGAACATCAACGACGGCTGCGGTTCCACATACATCGAGCCGCTGGTGGCCGCGGTAACCCAGCACGGAGCCAACCTCGGCATCGCGCACGACGGCGACGCCGACCGTTGCTTGGCGGTGACTGCGGACGGCTTGCTGGTGGATGGCGACGCCATCCTGGCAATCTGCGCGCTGGCGCTGCGGGAGGCCGGCGCGCTGCGCGGTGACACGGTGGTGGCCACCGTGATGAGCAACCTCGGCTTCCACCACGTAATGCGCAAGCATGGTATTGCGGTGGCCACCACCCCGGTCGGTGACCGGTACGTGCTGGAACGGCTGCGGGCCGACGGGCTGTCACTGGGTGGCGAACAAAGCGGGCATATCGTGTTCTGCGACCACGCGACCACCGGCGACGGGCTGCTCACCGCTCTGCAACTGCTCACCCGGGTGGCCCGTACCGGCTGCCCGCTGGCGGAGCTGGCCGCTGTGCTGCATCGGCTGCCGCAGGTGCTGCGCAACGTGCCGGTCGCGGATAAGGCCCGGGTGGCCGCCTCGGCGCAAGTGCAGGTCGCGGTGGCCGGCGCCGAGGCCGAGCTGGGCGCGGATGGCCGGGTGCTGCTGCGGCCGTCTGGCACCGAGCAGCTCATCCGGGTGATGGTGGAGGCGCCGACCGAGCAGCAGGCCGAGGCGATCGCCCGCCGGTTGAGCGAGGTCGTCAGTCAAGTGGGTTGACCAGCCGCAACTCGCGCAAACTGGTGGAAGTCGCGGTCGGTGCTGGCCAGCGTCGCACCGTACTCGATCGCCAGCGCCGCCAGATGCGCGTCGGTGACCAGCCAGCCGCGGGCTTGCCTGCTGACGAGGATCTCGTCCAGCACCGTAGATGGTCGCTGCGTGGCTCGATGACCCCGACATTCGGTAATGCCAGCCACGCCTGGGCCATGACGACCGCCTCGGGCGGTGACGACGTTGTGATGGTGGCTGGAGCTGTCGACGGCGTACAGCGGGATGTTGGTATCGGGCAAGATCACCGGTGCGCCGGCCCTCCATCAACTCCAGCAGCTTGGAGACCTTGTCGATCTGCAGGCCCGGCCGCAGCCCAAGATCCCGTACTGGAATCTCGACCGGATGACGCGGCTCGGCGCCGGGTGGCTCCAAGCCTCGACGGACCAGCCGGTTCACCGCCTGCTTGAAGGACTCGCCGGTACGGCACATCTCTTCCCGGATCCGGCGCAGTACGTCGTCGTCTCAGGTGATGGTGGTCCACGCCATGTCATGACGCTAGGTCACTGCGCATCACGATGCTAGCCGGGACATCAAGGATTGCGGGCGCCAAGGGTCGGAAGGTGCCGTGGTCGGGTGCCGTGGGCCGGGATGGTCATCGACCCGAGTAGTCAGCCATCGGCAGCAGGCGGGAACTACCCAAACGGCGAACTTCCGCAACCGGGCTCGGATAATCTCAACGCCGTGTGCGGGATCATCGGGTACGTCGGCCAGCAGTACGCCCAACACGTCGTCCTGGCCGGCCTGCGCCGGCTGGAGTACCGCGGCTACGACTCAGCAGGGGTGGCCCTGCTGGATGGCACCGGCGGCCTGCTGGTGGAGCGCAAGGCCGGCCGGCTGGAGAACCTGGACAAGCAGCTCGGCGGGATAACCCACGGCGGAAGCTGCGGCATCGGGCACACCCGGTGGGCCACCCACGGCGCGCCCACCGACCGCAACGCCCACCCGCACACCGACTGCACCGGCCGGCTCGCAGTGATCCACAACGGCATCATCGAAAACTATGCCGCGCTACGTGACGAGCTGGAGAAGTCCGGCCACGAACTGGCCAGCGAGACCGACACCGAGGTTGTGGCGCACTTGCTGGAGGCGGCGCTGTCTGGTGCTGGTGGTGACGGCGCTGGTGACCTGACCGCGGCAATGCGGGCGGTGTGCGCGCGGCTGGACGGCGCGTTCACGCTGCTGGTGGTGCAGGCTGACCACCCCGACCTGGTGGTCGGTGCCCGGCGCAACTCACCGCTAGTGATCGGTCTTGGCGACGGCGAGACGTTCCTGGCCTCTGACGTGGCCGCGTTCATCGCCTACACCCGGGAGGCGGTCGAGCTGGGTCAGGACCAGGTCGTCGAGGTCCGCCGGGACGGCTACACGCTGACCGACTTTGCCGGCAATCCGGTCAAGGGCAAGCACTTCACGATTGACTGGGATCTGGCCGCCGCGGAGAAGGGCGGCCACCCGTACTTTATGCTCAAGGAGATCGAGGAGCAGCCGACCGCCGTGGCGGACACCCTGCGCGGGCACTTGGTCGACGGCCGGATCGTGCTGGATGAGGAACGTATTGACCAGCAAGTGCTACGCGACGTGGACAAGGTCTTCGTGGTGGCTTGCGGCTCGGCGTACCACTCCGGGCTGATCGCCAAGTACGCCATCGAGCACTGGACGCGGGTGCCGGTCGAGGTGGAGATGGCCTCGGAGTTCCGCTATCGCGACCCAGTGCTGGACCGGGCCACCCTGGTGGTGGCGATCTCGCAGAGCGGGGAGACAGCGGACACCTTGCAGGCGGTCCGGCACGCCCGCGAGCAGAAGGCGACCGTGCTGGCGATTTGCAACACCAACGGGGCGCAAATCCCGCGCGAGTCCGACGCGGTGCTCTATACCCGGTGCGGGCCAGAGATTGGGGTGGCGGCGACCAAGACGTTCCTGTCCCAGGTCACCGATACCTACCTGCTCGGGCTGGGTCTGGCGCAGGCCCGCGGTACGAAGTACGAGGACGAGGTCGCGGCAGAGTTCCATACGCTGACCGCGTTGCCGTCGCTGATCGGCGAGGTGCTGGCCACCGTGCAGCCGGTACGCGAGCTTGCGCATGAAATTGCCCACTCCAAGGCAGTGCTGTTCCTCGGCCGGCACTTGGGCTACCCGGTGGCGCTAGAGGGTGCGCTGAAGCTGAAGGAATTGGCCTACATGCACGCCGAGGGCTTCCCGGCCGGCGAGCTCAAGCACGGCCCGATCGCGTTGATCGAGGACGGGTTGCCGGTGGTGGTAGTGATGCCTTCGCCGCGCGGGCGGCGCACCCTGCATGGCAAGGTGCTGTCCAACATTGCCGAGATCCGGGCCCGCGGGGCGCGCACCATCGTGATCGCGGAGGAAGGTGATGCGTACGTCCGGCCGTACGCCCACCACTTGATCGAGGTGCCGCGGACGCCGACGCTGTACGCGCCGCTGGTCAGCACGGTGCCGCTGCAGGTGCTGGCCGCAGAGATCGCCCTGGCCCGCGGCTACGACGTGGACAAGCCCCGCAACCTGGCCAAATCGGTGACCGTGGAATAGGCCGACCCGCATCTCAGGCTGCCGGTTGTCGGCAACTTTCTACCCGTGGCGTTGCCAGGCCAGGTAGGGGTCCACCACTCCTGCGAGGACATCGACAGCGCCGCCTCAGTCAACGCCTTCGCTCTCGGTATTCACACGCCACGGTCACTTACGCATGCGATTGAACGCTTCCTGCCTGGTAGGTGGGAGGTTTCTCCTGGGACGAGGTAAGTATCGGCTCATTGGTGGCTGGATGCGAGTTGTCGTTGTCCCCCGATGATGGGGCGGCTTGCGCCAACGACTCACCGTTCGCCGGCTTGGCGGCGCGGGTGAAGGCGACTAGGATCGGCGCGAGGAGGTTAGTGAGAAGTAGGTAGGCGCTTGCGCGCGTCCGCTCGGCTTCATCGATAGCCTCGCTGGCGGACAGGTCTGTGGCCTTGTTAAAGGCGGCGTGAATGCCGTCGGCTAGTGCGTCCGCGATAACGTTTGAGCTGTGCAACGTGAGTTCAGTGCGGCGGGTTTCTTCCCTGCTGAGCAGGATTGTGGTGGCTCCGGCGACAACGAAGGTGAGGGTAAAGGCCAAGTATGCGGCGGGACGGGCGTGTATAGCGATCGCGATGCCCCCACCGGGCAGTACAGTCACGGCCGTTCCAGCGGCCAGAAGCCAGCGCCGCCGGCCGCGGCTCGTTTCGGCTGCCTGGTGCTCCGGGCACTCGGTGGGAACGACTTGGTGGCGGATCAGGAAGGGCATGGTGACTCCGGAGAACGTTCCTGTCTACCTCCACCACTCGCTGCAGGCAGATGAGGTCCTGCGGCGGATGTATGTATCGGCCGTGTTGTATCAGGCGGACGGTTCGGTGCAAGCGAAGCGTCCAGTTCAAACGACCCCTGGACCGCTCGAGTAGTGCCGCTTTGTCCTGCATCAAGTGTGGCGAGGTGGTTGTGGACCTGGTCGGCTTCGGGGGTGCCGAGCTGGGTGAAGATCTGTAGTGCTTGTTGCCAGTGGCTGCGGGCTTGGTCGGGGTGGCCGAGGTCGTGGTGGTCGTGTGCGATGGCGGTCAGGGCGCGGGCGTGGTCGTGGTGTTGGCCGATCTCGACGGCGATGGTGGCGGCGTGGCGGTGGTGGGTGAGGGCTTGGTCGGGGTAGCCGTTGGCGCGCAGGGTGTCGCCGAGGCCGTTGCGGGCCTCGAACTCGCCGTTGCGGTCGCCGACGTTGAGGAAGATGACCAGGGCCTGGTGGAGGTGCTCGCAGGCTTGGTCGTGGTGGCCGAGCATCCGGTGGTCTTGGCCGAGGCCGACTAGGGCGTAGCCTTCGCCGCCGCGGTCGCCGATCTCACAGGCGATGGTCAGGGCCTGCTGGTGGTGGTGGAGTGCCTGCTGGTAGCGGCCGGTGGTGAGGTAGAGGGTGCCGAGGCAGGCCAGTGCGCAGCGTTGGCCGTTGCGGTCGCCGATATCGCGGGCGAGGAGCAGGGCTCGGCGCAGGTGCTCGGCGGCCTGCTCGTAGCGCCCCATCATCCGGTGGACGACGCCGAGGAAGGCCAGGGCGTGGCGTTCTCCGGCCCGGTCGCCGATGTCGCGGGCGATGTCTAGGGCTTGTTGGAGGTGTTCGGCGGCCTGTTGGTAGCGGCCGACCATGAGGTGGACCTCGCCGAGGACGGCCAGCGCGCAGCGTTGCCCGCCGCGGTCGCCGATGTCGTGGGCGATCGCCAGGGCCTGCTGCAGGTGCTCGGCGGCTTGGCCGTAGCGGCCGAGCATCCGGTGGACCTCGCCGAGGACGGCTAGGGCGTAGCGTTGGCCGTCGCGGTCGCCGATGTCGTGGGCGATGGTCAGGGCCTGTTGGAGGTGGCTGATGGCGTGGTCGTAGCGGTCTATCAGTAGGTAGACCTCACCGAGTCCGGCCCAGGCGCGGCCTTCGCCGGCGCGGTCGCCGATGTCGTGGGCGATGGTCAGGGCGTGCTGCAGGCGCTCGGCGGCGTGGTCGTAGCGTCCGACCATCCGGTGGGTGTTGCCGAGGTGGGCCAGCGCGCGGCCTTGGCCGGTGCGGTCACCGGCGCGGCTGGTGGCGTGCAGGGCGTAGGTGTGCAGGCTTAGGGCGGTGGTGTAGTGGGCTCGGGTGTGCAGGTGGCGGGCCAGGGTCTGGGACAGGTCGCTGGCCTGCGCCGGCCACTGATGGGTGGTGGCGTACTCGGCGGCGGCTAGCAGGTTGGAACATTCAGCTTCCAGCCAGGCCACAGCCTCGGTGGGGGTGGTGAAGTCCCGCTGGGGGGTGGTGGGTGCGGCTACCCGCGGCAGGTGGTCTCGCTCATGGGGGTAGGCCAACACCGCGGCGCGGTAGGCGGTGTGGGTGTAGTGCGCAACCAGTCGGCTCAACGCCGCCTGCTGGTCGGCGGGGGGTTCCTCCTGCTGGCCGCGG